>Ga0247611_10001167_pt1 | contig 48094 bp, 43 predicted proteins | sample 177DNAGHGhighgp2_FD_192422 | JGI IMG/M metagenome (GOLD analysis project Ga0247611, IMG submission 192422) | Sheep rumen microbial communities from Palmerston North, Manawatu-Wanganui, New Zealand - 1770 DNA GHGhigh gp2 | ecosystem: Host-associated > Mammals > Digestive system > Stomach > Rumen... | reverse complement strand
CATTAAATCAAGCTCTTTATTGCTTCCAAGTGTATATTTAGCAGAAGATAAAATAGCCTTAATTGTCTCTTTAAAAATCGCTCTAATTCTAGCCCAGATCTCATATAAAGCCTGGTCCATAACTTCAAGCATATCCACAAGACCAGCAGCTAGATAAACTAGAGGCTTAAGTGCAGCTTCCTTACCATTTTTTAATTCAAGGATTGTATCTTCAAAAAGGTCGTTATATATTGCATTAACCTGAGCAATAATATCATTGTACTGCTCTTTACCGCCATTTTTTGTCTCATAATTCATATAGAATGAAAGTACATTAAAAGCTATGCAAAGGCACTTATTTTTACCTGTAGTTAAGAAATATCCTTCCTTTGATCTTTCTGCTTTCTTTAAAGACTTTGCAATATTACAAGCAATCTCTTCACTTGCTTTATCATCACATAAATTACTAAGCATATAAAAAGCATTAGCAGATAAAAATTTCTCATTTACTGCAATATTCTCATCTTCTATAGCTTTTTCAGACTTTATATCACAAAGGCAATCCTTTAAAATCTTAACGAATTCTCCTTCTAAATCCTTAGCTGCAAAAGCATATGCGTTAGCTAATTTAGCTTTTTTTTCTAAATCAAGGCTCTTAAAATCAACCTTTTTGCTAATTGTGTAAGCAGCTTCATACATATCTGCCTGATTATAACAATTTGCCATTACTTCCTCCTTAAATCCATCTATTCTGGTTTATAGTTAAAATAATCAAATTCTCCGTAATATCTATTATCATGACCAAATTCATCTTTTTCTTCACCTGCATAGGCATACAAACCAAGCATAGCGCCTGTGAATCTCTTACCCTTTTTAATGCCTTCATCGCACAAATAATAGACATTATCTAGGTGAAGATATTTTTCGTATTCCTCTCCATCATAGCTATAATAAAAAGTCCTCTTTAAGTATGCCGTATCAATTTTTAAATATAAAAATTGCTTAGTCATATCAAGATTTACATCAGGGTATGAAATATAATCATCCCCAATTCTTTCCTCGACTTTTAAAACCATTCTGGCTTTCTTTTCCTCAGTCTTATAGATACCGAACTTAAGATAAGTATTCTCATCATAATAACAAGTCATACCCATATTCTGACCGGCAAGCAAATCATGAAGTCTAAAACAGGTACTAGCACTAAATCTAAAGGCTGTCTGTCTTCTCAGTAAAATATTTTTAGCCTTCATGGAATTTAAGTCATATAAACTACCCTTAATTCTACAAAATGAATTAGTAAGCTCTATACCATCCATCTCAGGAACCCTAGGAAATAACCATTCTGTACTAAGGTAAGACTCATTAAAGTCATCATTATATTCTTCTTCCCAGATTGTTTCTGGTAAATTTGGCTTTTTCTGAAGTGTTGATGGACCATCTAAATTATTTACAATTGGCCAACCATCAGCAGTCCAACTAATAGGGTCAAGAGCTGTTTCTCTACCAAGTAAGCTATATCCATCTCCTATTTTTCTTCCACATAAATAAACCATGTACCAATCACCATTCTGTGTCTGTACTGGCTTGCCATGGCCACAACGCTGTATAATAGCTGATTCATTAGTCTGTCTCATAATTGGATTATATGGACATGGTGTATATAATCCAAATAATTCCTTACTTCTTGAAACAGTTATTCTATGACCAGGACCTGTTCCGCCCTCAGCTTCAAATAGGTAATAATATCCATCCTTTTTTAAAAGGTGTGGTCCTTCTGGTGCTCTTTTGTTGTCTCCATAATAAAGAAGACTTGCCTTAGAAATCTGCTTTGTAGCATCTTCGTTAAGCTCAAAAATTCTAGCGCCCCTATTAAGTAGCATATATCTTTTTCCGTCATCATCATTAAAAATAGATGGATCGATTCCATCTTCATCAATAATAGCGGGCTTACTATATGGGCCTTCCGGCTTAGTAGAACTAACAACAATCTGTTTTCTATAAACTGTTCCATCATCATTTAATCTATAAGTAGCTGTAATATAAAACTTACCCTTATAGTAAGAAATATCAGGGGCCCAGTATCCTCTACCACCCTCTAGTTCATCTACTTTAGCCCACTCTGGATTAGTTATGGCATAACCTATAACCTTCCAATGTACTAAATCTGTTGAATGAGAAACTGGAATACATGGATAATAAATAAATGATGAATTAACCATATAATAGTCATTGTCCACCCTAACAATTGATGGATCAGGGAAAAATCCTGTTCTTATAGGGTTTTTATACATATCAGTAAACTTACAGCCCACCACTTCTTCAAAATACTCTAATAGTTCTATGTATTTATTATCATATGCAATTTCAAAGGGAGTAATTAAATTATTATCCCCTTCCACAATAGATAAACCAACACGTTCAACTAAGTACTTGCAAGTAGGCACATTTCCTGACATAGCAGCATAATGAAGCATGCCCCTATGATTACTATCATAAATATTCATACTAGCTCTAGAATATTCGACCACGTATTTAACAAGGTCTAAATTACCTGTTTTTGCAGCTAAAAAAGGCATCATTATACCATCTTTATTAACACTATCTATTAAATTTGGTTCATTTTCTAAGATTTGCTTAACTGCACTTAGATTTTCTAGATATATTGCATCTTCTAAACTTAAATTAACCATTAGCCACCCCTTATGTGATAAAATCTTTTAACATTGTATCATAAAAAACTAAATAACAACTACTAAAAAAGATTCATTTTACCCGTAAAATACAGCTATGTTGCTTAAGTTAGGACTATATAGGTAAAAAAAGGCCGCTACATTTAGTAGCGACCCTAAAGTTTTTCTTATAAAAAATTATTCCTTAACGGCACCTACGTTAACACCCTGAACAAAGTACTTCTGACAGAATGGATAAATAACTACGAAAGGTAATACCGCAACGATTGTAGCTGCACTTGAGATTGTCTCAGGTGAAACTGATGAATCATTAGGGATATCACTATCTGCTACCATTGAACGAAGTCTAATCTGGAAGTTATATAGGTTGTTCTTAGAAATATATAACTTGAAGTTTGTATAATCATTCCAGAATGAAACTGAGAACATCAAACCGATTGAAGCAAGAGCTGCCTTTGATAAAGGAAGCACAATCTTAAAGAAGATACCCATTGGTGAGCATCCATCGATCTGAGCAGCTTCAAATAAGGATTCTGGAATACCTTCAAAGAAGTTTCTCATAAGAACTAAGTTATAAACATTGATTGACATAGGTAAGATAACTGCCCAAAGTGTGTTCATTAAGCCTAACTGCTTAATTACTAAGTACTTAGGAATCATACCACCATCGAAAATCATTGTGAATAACAACATATATGCAAAGAAGTTTCTTCCTGGCATTTCCCACTGAATAAGTACATAACCACCAAGTGTAACAAGTAATAAACCAACAAATGTACCAACAACTGTTGTAACAACAGAAATTACGAATGGCATATATAAACTTGTTCTGTTAATGATAGCCTGGTAACCACCAAGTGTAAATTCAACTGGATGTAAGTTAAGTCCATAAGCTGAACGAGCATCTAATGAATCACAAAGTACCTTCCAAATTGGAATAATAACTATTAATGAAATTATAATAAAGATAAGTCCATTAACAAGTGGGAAGATCTTGAATTTCTTCTTTTTCTTTCTAACTACAATCTTATCATCACTCATTATTTTGCCTCCTTATACAATTCCACGACCGCGGACCTTCTTAGATGCATAGTTACAGCCAAGTACGAGAATCATACCTACGAATGATTTAAATAAACCAACTGATGTTGTATAACCATAATCTGAGTTACCACCAGCGAAAGTCTTATCATAAACGTATGTCTGTAAAACTGATGCAACTGAGTCTACAGCCGGACTCTTAGTTACGAATACTGATTCGAAAAGGTTCATAACCTTAGCAAGGTTAAGAATGAATACAGTAATAATTGTATTAGCAAGTGCTGGAAGAGTGATGTAAATCAATCTCTTAAATCTATTAGCACCATCGATCTGAGCTGCCTCATATAAATCAGGGCTAATACCAGATAAAGTTGCAAGGAAGAGGACTGTTCCCCAACCTGTATCCTTCCAAAGGTTCATTACGTAGAATGTTCCTCTCCAATAATGAACATCAGCAAGGAAGTTAATAGGATCTTTAATAAGTCCTGCACCAATTAAGAAACCATTAATAACACCTGAACTATTTACTGAAAGAAGCATTCTAAATACAGAGAAGATAACTACCCATGACATGAAGTGAGGTAAGTATACGATTGTCTGTACTGTCTTCTTAAATGGCATGTTAACAATTTCATTAAGAAGTAATGAAATAATAACAGCTGCACCTGTATTAAGTATTAACTTAATAATTGAAAGAATAAGTGTGTTTCTAAATGATCTCCAGAAGAATGTATCATTTGTTAACATAATCTGGAAATGATATAAACCTACGTAATATGGGTTACCAATTACGTAACGTGTGAATGCATAACGACATCCAAGCATTGGCCAGTAGTTAAAGATAAGAATCATAACTAATACTGGTAAATACATGAGGTAGAAACCTCTATAATAGTAAAGCTTTAAACCAAGGCTCTGGTTTAATGAGTTTGAAAGATACTTAGCATCTACGCCAAGATCCTTCTTGAAATACTTTAAAACATCAAAGAATACACCAACGATAGCTACAATTAAACCAATGATCATGATGTATGTACCACAACCGATATGGTATGTATTATCACCGTAGCCATTGTTAAGTACATTCATTAATGTTGTATACTCTTTCTTAAGTCCACCACCAGTAATCTTGCCGACTACGATGTCATATGTGAATCCAAAGAAAGAAATAGCCCAAACGATTGTAGCTCCAACTGAACAAATAATTGAGAATATTTCCTTCTTTGCTACTACACAAAGAATACCAGCTACGATAAATAAAATAAATAAATACCACATAACTGGAACAGTAATATTCATAAAGCTGAACGCAAAACCCTTTGGTACATAACCATCAAGAACTGCCTCGTTAGACTGTACAAATGGAAGCATTGAAGCAATAAGCATAATTACGAAACCAATGATTGAAATCACTTTTAAGTTTCCTGCTGGCTTACCTACTTTTTCTCCGCACTTTGGACAAATCTTAGCGTTCTTAGGTAATTCTGTGTTGCAAGATTTACACTGCATCTTTATACCTTCTTTCCTGTATTTTTCATAGCTATCATCAGTACTTGATAACTAAATAATAGAATTCACACCGAAGGGCTAACCCTCCGATATGAATTCCATAAATGACTTTCGTCATTGAATCAGCTATTGCTGAAATTTATTCTGATAACAGAATTACTTTAATAAGTCATTTAAAGACTTAATTACAGCATCTGCCTTAGAATCTACTGTATCATGATAATACTTCATAGCTTCATCAACTGACCATGTACCAAGAGCAACCTTAGAGATTACTTCGTTTCTAGCCTTGTTGATATCTGTAATATTGTTACCTAATGTTTCTGTCATTGGAAGTGGCTTAGCTACATCTGAATGGTTAGAGAACATTTCGAAGTTATCCTTAACAACATCTGTTAATGATGAAGCACCTGGATCTTCGCCCTTGAATGTTGCAATAGCAAGAACTGGATCGATGTGGTTCTTCTTCATAAGAGCTGTTGGATCTTCTGGAGATGGTAAGAAGTGGAACTTACCTTCTTCGTATGTATAAGACTTAACTGCGTCACCAGCCTTAGCTGTCTGAAGAGTTACTGTTTCAGCCTTATCATCCCAGTGTGTTCCCTTAGCACCATACTGCCATAACATCTGAACATCGCCACCATCTAACATTGTATCGATGAAGTACTTAAAGATACCTTCTGCCTTACCTGACTGTTCTGCAGCAGATGTGATACACCAAGCTGTTGAAAGTCTTTCAGTATAGCTACCAAGTTCCTTAATTGGGTAAAGAGCAACTAATCTGTCATCAAGCTTCTTGTTAGCAAGGTTAGTCTTTAATGTATCAGCCCATGTACCAGCCCAGTATGTGAATACACCTGATTCTGTAGATGGATCTGTTGAATAGAACTTATTACGAGCCTGAGCTGTTGTCTGACCTTCTGTAGATGGATCGATGATACCATCCTTAACAGCGTCCTGAAGTCTCTGAAGAGCAGCCTTCATTTCGTCCTGAGCGAAACCATCAACATATTCATCACCCTTAAGGTAGAATGTGTATTCTGCATCCTGATAGAATTCAGGAAGATAGTTTGTATATGGAGCTTCTGTTCCAATCCAACCTGGAGCTGAAATTACATAATCTGAAGAAGAAGCAGCCTTCATCTTCTTTAAAATATCATAGTATTCGCTATATGTAAGAGTCTTATCCTTAACGTCTGCTTCTGATAAGCCAGCCTTCTCTAACCAAGAAGTCTTAACATATGTACAGCAACCATTACCACGGAATGGTGAGAAACCATACATAGCTTCTTCGCCGTCAGCACCTAAAACTACGTTAGCTGCTTCGATCTTATCTGCAGATGTGATAAGTCTACCAGAATTCTTTGTTTCTGACTTTGCCCAAGCATCTGTCATATCCCAAAGGTAACCATTGTTAGCATATAATGCTAAGTAATCAGATGAAAGAAGTACTACATCTGGAAGATCACCTGAAGCAAATGTAGATGCTACCTGATCATAATAAGCTGAATGTTCTGGACGTACCCATTCAATATCAAGGCCTGTAAGTTCCTTAAGCTGTGCATAGAATGCATCTGCACCGTTAGTATCCTTAACTACAGTACCATCTGCCATAACCTTGAATGTGCCTGGCTTTTCAACTGATGCCCAGTCAACTGTTTTCTTTTCTTTGCTGCTGCTGCTTGAGCTAGAAGCTCCACAAGCAACAAGACCCATTACTGAAGTAAGTGTTAAACCTACAGCAGTAAGCTTTTTGATTGTCTTTTTCATAAACCTTAAAACCCTCCTTAATTGGTTTTGGGGAACACCCCCGTTAGTTTTTTTCTAACGTGCTTATATTAGCATTTTTGTTATATTTTAACAAGACTATTTTTAACATTTCTTGTATTTTTTTTGTCTTTTTTATGAATTTCAGTATTTAAGCCCCTTTTTTGAGTATTAATTTGTGAATTTTTTGTAAAAATAATAACAAATTATTTATTATTTATTATTTTTTAAGTAATGCTTTTTTCATCTTTTATGTTAATTTTGCACTAAAACCAATCATGTTTCTTGACAAAATTAATAACTTTCACAAATAAAGGGTGCGAATATTTACTATTCGCACCCTTTATTGTCAATTTTTACCACTATTCATATTTTATTCATATTTTAATACATATTATTCAGTTCTATTTTATCTTTTTACAGATTTTTTTCTCTTTTATATCTTCTAATTGTATTTCACCCGAGAATTCGTTTTTGAGTTTATGCACAAATCCATCAATTTTTTCCTTTTCAATTGTTAATGCCATGTGCACTTTTTCAGTATAATCAGTTTCATCAATCTGGATATTATCAGCCTCACATATGTATTGAATCTTACCCAAATTAGTATATTCAAATTCTATATTAGCTGTTAGGCCATCTATAATTTCCCCCAAAGTTGCATTAGCTAGTCCCTCAATTGTAGCACCCTGATAAGCCCTTACAAGTCCTCCCGTTCCAAGTAATACTCCACCAAAATATCTTGTAACCACAACTAATACATTAGTTAAATCTCTGCTTGTAATCACTTCTAGAATTGGTTTTCCAGCTGTTCCTTGTGGTTCTCCATCATCTGAAAACCTTTGGATTTCACCCTTATCTCCTATCACATAAGCAAAACAATTATGTCTGGCGTCCCAGTATTTTTTCTTTATTTGATTAATAATAGTTGTTGCTTCATCCTCTGTCTTTATAGAAAAAACATGTGCTATAAATCGAGATTTTTTCTCAACTATTTCCCCTCTACCGTTATCTACCACTACATTCATAAACATTGCTCCTATATCTTTTATATGATATAATTTAACCGCATATCAGTCAGACATCTAGAGTTTACAATTAACTTCTATACGTAAACTATGTGGTCGCTGGATATTTAACTATTTTCTAGTCTTGATTTAGTAAGCAATTCACATTGGTTACTCTATTCTTAATCCCAGCACACATCTGATATAATATCATGCAATGTACATTAGGTACAAGAAAAATGAGGTGAATATATGAATTACGGTGGACGAGGCATTAGAGACAAGAAAAAGCTTCTAAACTCTTCATCAAAAAAGCTTGAGAACAAGCTTGGAGTTTTTGGCATTAAGCTAGTACTTATTGTCGCTATCGCCCTTGTTGTTGGTGTTTCATGTTTAGCCTTTGGTTCTATTCAAGGAATTATCGAAAGTGCGCCAGATATTAAATCTATCGACGTATCCCCTGATGGATTCGCAACCAAAGTATATGATAACAACGGAACAGAGATTCAAACTCTCGCCTATTCAGGTGCCAACAGAACTTATGTAACACTTGACCAGATACCAGAAGAACTTCAGCATGCATTTGTTGCAATTGAAGATGAGCGTTTCTATGAACATAATGGTATTGACGTTAAAGGTATTGTGAGAGCTGGTGCTATTGCCGTTTCTAATGGCGGTTTATCACAGGGTGCATCAACAATCACTCAGCAGCTCCTAAAGAATAATGTATTTAATGCATACAACGAAACAACCGTAGAGAAAGTAAAGCGTAAAATACAAGAACAATACCTCGCTGTTAAGCTAGAAACTGTAATGTCAAAGAATGACATTTTAGAAAACTACCTAAACACAATTAACTTAGGTAATGGTTATTACGGCGTACAGGCAGCTGCACAAGGTTATTTTAATAAAGATGTATCAGAATTAAATCTTAGTGAATGTGCTGTTATAGCATCAATTACTAAGAACCCGACAGGATTAAATCCTATCACTAATCCTGATAAGAACAGATCAAGAGAGCTTCAGGTTTTATCTAATATGCTTGAACAGGGTTATATAACTCAGGCAACATATGATGAAGCTATTGCAGATGACGTTTATGCAAGACTTGAAGGCCTTGATGTTGCAACAGACGGTTCTTCTACTTATTCATATTTTGTTGATGAGGTTATTGAACAGTTAACAACTGACCTTATGGAACAGTATGGATATACAGAAAAACAAGCTACTAATATGATTTATGGTGGTGGCCTACAAATTTACACAACTCAAGATTCTAAGATGCAAGAAATTGCAGATGATACAATCAATGATTTATCAAATTGGCCACGTTCAACTCAGTTCTCTATAAATCTTTCATTTGCTGTAAAGAGTGGAGATGGAACTTATCATTATTACAACCATAACACAATGCAGACATGGTTTAATCAAACAAGAGGAGATTCATCATTCTCATTAACACAGTCAAGTGAAGATAGAGCTAACGAACTTATTAAAGAATACGAAGATGCCATGAAGGGCAATGACGGTACAATTACAAATGAATCAATTGAATTTGTAGTTCAACCACAGGTTTCATTCTCTCTTATGGAACAATCTACAGGTTATGTTAAGGTATTAGTTGGTGGTCGTGGAGAAAAGACAGGTAATAGAACATTAAACAGAGCAACTGATGATGTTACAAGACAGCCTGGTTCTTCAATCAAGCCCCTTGTTGCATATGGACCTGCCCTTGATACAGGTGCTATTACTCTTGCAACAGCAATTGATGATGCTCCATACTACTATAGTGGTTCAGAATCAAAATTAGTAACAAACTACGATAAGTCATATCGTGGTATTATGACAGTTAGAGAAGCAATTACAATTTCAGAAAACGTACCAGCTGTTAAGGTTCTTACAGCTATAACTCCTCAGGTAGGTTTTAATTACCTTAAGAGTTTTGGTTTATCTACACTTGTTTCACCTAGTGATGCAATTAATGGCAGCCATGATGTGGTTCAGTCATTAGCTCTTGGTGGTATGACAAAGGGTGTATGTAATATCGATATGACAGCAGCCTACGCAGCAATTGCTAATGGCGGTACATATACTAAACCTATTTACTATACTCAGGTACTCGATAATGAAGGTAATGTAATTATTGATAATTCAACACCACAGACTCATAGAGTACTTAAGGAAACAACATCTTGGCTACTTACATCAGCTCTTCGTTCAGTAGTAACTAATGGTACTGCTACAGCAGCTAATATATCTGGTCAGCCAGCATGTGGTAAGACAGGTACAACTCAGAATGATACAGATAAGTGGTTCTGCGGATTTACTCCATACTACTCAGCATCAATTTGGGTTGGTTATGATGATAACTCAACAACAGTTAACAGTGTTAATCATACACGTATCTGGGGTAAGATAATGGAATCAATTAATGATTACACCAACGACCCAACAGGTACATATAAAGAGCCGGAAGGCATAACTCAGGCTGAGGTATGTAATAAGTCAGGTAAATTACCATCTGATTTATGTGCATTAGATGAGCGTGGAAGTACTCATATTACAGAATACTTCTCTACAGATAATGTACCAAAGGATACATGTGATGTTCACGTAAGAGTTACATTATGTAACGAATCAGGTCTTGTGGCAGCAAGTGGTTGTCCATCAACAACTTCAAGAATCCTTACAGTTAAGGACTCAGCTACAACAACCCTTGGTGGCGATGGTGCCGTTAATTACACAACTGCAGATGCTCAATATAGTATTTCAAGAGATCAGCTAACTAAGATATGTAATTTACATTCTAACAGTGCTACTCCTACACAGAAAGCTACAGATAGCTCAACTGAAGCTACATCAGAAGCTAGCAGTAAACCATCAAAGCAAAACAATACATCAAAATCAGGTTCTAAGCAGGAACAATCAACTGCTAATAACCGTGCAGGCGATGATGATAATTAAATTTGATTTTAAATAATAAGAACCCCCGATAAGAAATTATCGGGGGTTCTTATTATTATTGATTTTTTATTAATATATCAAGGGTATGTCCACCAGCACCTATTAAATCTTGTCTTTCACAAGTTGCTAGGTGATATTTAATAAATTCCTCATACTCTTCTTCTGATAAGGCATTTAGGAACTGTCTTATATAATTAGCTGGACCATCAGGAGAAATAATCTTAACTCGCTGCAATGATAATTCCTCATTAAGTTCATTAATATTCTCAATTCTCATATAGTCATATAGATCCTTAGTTGAAGAAATAGTCTTATAATCACTTGTAAATCTACCTTCTTCTAAACATTCCTTAATATGCTTTTCCTTAAAGGCATAAGTAATAACACTATATTCATTCATAATATATGCAACAAGAATATATCCACCAGGTTTAACAACCCTTTTAGCTTCGCTTAAAGCTTTTAATTTGTCCTCTTTTGTAAAAAGGTGATACATAGGTCCAAAAAGCAATGCCATATCAAAGGAATTATCTTCGAATTTTTTTAATTTCATTGCATTACCCTGATAGGCTTTAACATTGGCTTTTTTAGCCTTTAAAAGGCCTAAATTATGCTTAACAAGTTCTACAGCAGTCACATCATAGCCTTCATTTGCTAATGGTACGCTATAACCTCCAGTTCCAGCTCCAATATCAATAATTTTTATCTGGTCTTTTCTAGTATCATTATCTTGTTCTATCTTATCTAAAAACATATGCACATACTTCATTGTAGTAACAAATTCAACATGTCCATGGCGAGATAATAATCTCTTGTCCTCATTGAATTTATTATAGTGCATTTCAATTTCTGTCATTGCCATTTATAAAAACTCCAATTAATGTGATGACACATAAGAATTAGCTTCACTGTAGTAACTAGCATTACTTGAAGCAAAATCACTAATAATTAAATTGTAATAAAGCTTAGCATTTTCTGTATCGTTTAATCCGACATAGCTTAATGCAGCATAATATACATAATTAACATTAGTGCTATCACACTTATATGCCTTTACAAAATTATTAGCAGCTATTTCATAATTTCTTGATGAATAAGCAGTTCTACCAGCATTGTAGAATGATGTGGCTGCATTAGATAAAGTAGCTGTAGCAACTGAATTGTATAAAGACTTAGCTTCATCAGTTGGAAGAGCACTTACATCAATATCCATAATAGCTTCTGCTGCTGCAGTTGTATTGCCTGAAATATATGCATTAGCGCCGTTTATTAAAGAAATAAGCAATGCATTACTTCCACTAGTTCCTGTAACATTAGTAAGCTGTGATTCAAGCGATTCTTTCTGAGCTGTTAAATCATCAACCTGTGCCTGTAATGAATTAATTTCAACACTTGATGATGATAACTGTTCTGAATAATCTGCAAGAGACTTATTATAATCACTTGTCATTCCCTTATTTCTTGCAGGTACTACTAAGAACCATATAAGGGCTGCACCAATTACTACACCTATAAGGATATTAATCACTGTAATACCACCATTACTTGGTTCCTTATAAGTTGAACGAGGTATAATAACATCATTACCATTAAGAGGCTTATTCTCTGGTATAGTCTTCTTGCGCTTAGGTAAGAATGAAGTTGCTGTCTCCTCCTTTTTTTGTGCTGCTCTTTTCTTTAATTCATCACTATATCTAAGAGCAATTGTATTATTCTTATCAACGTTTAATACATAATTAATGCACTTACTTGCCTTAGTATCCTCATCAGTCTTAAGATAAAGAAGACCAAGTAAAAGCTGAGCTTTAAGAAGTGCAGGATTAGACATAATAATCTTTTTTAACTGAATAATAGCTAAATCAAGGTTATCTTCCTTAGCATATACTAAAGCCTGGTTAAATTTCTTTATTGTTCCTGTAACCATTTCAAATCTATTCTGATTAGACTGAATTCTCTTAATATAGTCACTAGCAACATTATCATCCGGTGTAAGGTTCTTAGAAATAACCCACTGTGTAAGGGCCTCCACAACCTCTCCCATTTCACAATAAACTAAACCAAGAAGATTTCTTGCGTTAGTATTGTATTTATTAATCATAAGACTTATTTTTAAAGTTTCTACTGCGCCACTTAGGTCACGAACTCTAGCCTTCTCTAAGCCAAGGTTATAATAAGCATTGGATGCAAGGCATGTTTTCTTGTAGATAGTTACATCCTCACCACACTTAGGGCATGTATTATTAGCCGAAAGAAGACTTCCACACTTAAAACATCTCATACTAATTATTTGTCCTTTCTGTCATTCCCAATAATACCCTTAATAAGTTCTGTAATATCCGGAATGTCATTACTATAAATTGCTTCTTCTGCATCCTCTACTTCCAAACTTGGTTGGTATTTTAAAATTTCTTCATCAAAATCTATCATATTATTGCCTCCATTAATTAATCGTTCTTTTAATTTCTCCTACTAAATAAAGAGAGCCTACTGCAAATAAATAATCATTACCCTCATATGTATCTATAAACTCTCCGGCATCGTCTATAACCGTCACTTTCTTATCAGTGAATCTATTAAAGATATCCTTAATTACATCAGCTGATACCTTTCTTAGGCCTCCAACAACTGTAATTATATATTCATCAAAACAATTACTTTCAACTAAATCCTTGATCATATGGGTGTAGTCCTTGTCGCTAACTACAGAAAATAGTAGTTTAGCTCTTTTTTTATCCAATTCAAGAATAGACCTTGCTGATTCTATGAATCTACTAACCCCCTCCGGATTATGACCACCATCAATAAAAACATTTCTTTTTACAAGTTCCATACGTCCAGGCCATTTAGTTTTCTTAATGCCTTCTTTAATTGCATCTTTGTTGAAATTAATAAGTCCGTCCTTAGCTAATACAGCCAAAGCCATTAAGCAAAGAGATGCATTTAACACCTGATATATTCCATTACTGCCAACAAAAAAACAATCATTTCTATAATAATCATTATCAATGAAAAAATCAATATTCCCCAGTGATATTTCCTTAATATGATACATTTCTTTTGTCACTGGAAAAATCTTATTGTAGTCAGAATCTTTATTAACCTCTTTAAATCTATTATTAACAACTTCTGCTACTTTTTTATCATTGGCATTAAAAATAACAGGTACATTAGGCTTTATAATGCCAGCTTTTTCACTAGCAATTTTTTCAATGGTATCACCTAAGATAGCTGTATGCTCAAGACTTACGCCAGTTATAATAGAACAAATCGGACTTTTAATAGCATTACTTGCATCAAGTTTTCCACCTAATCCAGTTTCCAAAACAATTATATCCACACACTTTTGTGTGTAATACACAATTGCAGTGGCCATAATTAAATCAAAGTAAGCAAACTCTCCATCTGAAATTACAGATGCGACCTTTTTAAAGCAATTATAAAAGTCCTCATCACTTATATCCTCACCATTAATCTTAATACGCTCATTAATCTTAACTAAATGAGGTGACGTAAAAAGACCAACCTTAAAGCCAAGACATTCTAGACTATTAGCTAGAAAAGCACAGGTTGATCCCTTTCCATTAGTTCCTGCAACATGAATAAATTTTAAATTCATGTCTATTTTATTCAATCTATCAAGAAGAATTCTTTCTCTTTCCACTCCTGTTCCCTTAGCAAATTGGCCAAGATTATCAAGATAAGAAACCACTTCTTTATAACTTCCAAAAAACATCTAAATACCTCTTTATTATCAGCTAAATAATATCCTTACATAGATAGTCATCCATTTTAAGAAGGGCTGTTTTTCTGCCTCCAATAAAAATCGGAATTTCCACATAAGATTTATCAAAGCTATAATAATCGTCTTCCTCTTCTATTTCAAGTAAAAATCTCTCAATTTCTAGTCTTTCATCAAGACTAAATCTTACCACAATATCATAAAATACTCCTGGCTCAAATTTAACCCTATTAAATCTCTTAAGATAGGTTTTCATAAGCTCATCCGCCTTTTTATCAACCTCTGTCTTATTCTCAGCCTTAGCCTTATCAAGATTTAATTCTTCTAACCTTATATCCTCTTTAATCTCATCAAGCTTTGTCTTTAACTCAGTGAGCCTATTAGACTTCCTTTCAGCTAAATCAGAGAATCTATCCATCTTTCTTTTGCTTTCATTAACCTTGCCATAATACACTTTTGAATCAGCACTAGAGCGTTTTCCTTTAAGATAGTCACTCTTTATGGCATCTAGCTTAGAAAAATCATTCTTAGCCTCATAAAAATCCTTTAGTGTAGAATCAATCTCCTCCTCTAATTTAGCAGCTTGATTTTGTATTTGAATTTCATTTTTCTTTTTTTCATCAATCTTTTTTTGAATAGCAATTTGATTTGCAAGTTTCTCCCTAAAGATTCCATCTTCATGGCGATAATTATCAAGTACTGTATCAAGATTTCCTGAAGGAAGCTTTTCATTAGCTATAGAAAAGATAGTGTCGCTTTTTTTCACTAGCATATATATAAACCTTGCAATTAAGCATCTTGAAACTCTTCCAAGACCTCTTAATGTGGCATAAATTATACTAAGATCTATATCCACCATTTTAAAGGCATTATCCCCAAGTATCTCGTAAACTGTCTTAATCTTATCAAGATCTTTTCTTTTTCTAAGGGCGCTTATAACTCCTTTTCCATTAAATGATACAGGTGTTAAGACTCTTTGTAGTTTTTGCCTATTCTCAAGACTTAAATGAATTAGTGACATGTCCATTAATTTCACAGTTTCCAAATAATCCTTATTGGATAAATTAGACATTTTAGTATAAATAGCATTTAGCATCATTTTCTCATAATTTTTTTCAATTTCATCAAGCTTACTACCTAAGGGCTTATATTTATTAATATTAAAATTATAAGCAGCAATATTCACTATTTCCTTTGTATAAATTGGACTTTTTACATCCCCTGTATATTCCTTGCCATTGATTTCTTTGTATATATCCAATGTCTTTTTTATACAAAGGTCATTTAATTCATCTCTATCAGTTTTTTGCAGCTCAATATATCTATCCATAACTGCATCTGCTGTAGTAGTAAATTCGAAATTAACCACGGATTTGTTAGTAAATGTCTCAGAAAAAGCGTTAGCAACATCAGCTAGCCCAAGCAAAAGCCTATTGCCTGCTTCTCTAGCCACATTTCCCATATTAACGCTTTCAAAAAGTGCTATCTGCATTCTAATTTCTTCATCACTAAGTAAATCCATAAGTTTAATAATATTTGCCATAATTCTACCCTACTAATCAAACTTAAATGTGCTTATAATCTGCTCTCCATCTGCTCTATGACTATCAAATTCACTTTCACTACATGCATATGTAAGAATATACATCTTCTTATTAGCATCATTAAAAATATATGTCTGCAAACCCTTAATCGAGTAACCATTAGTACTATAGCTATATATTAATGATGTTGCCTTTTGTCCATTAATTTCAATGTCCTTAGTCTCATCCACTCTGTAGCCAGCCTCTACCAACTTAGTACTAGCAGCATCTAAATATTTATCAACATCCATTACCGAATACTTAGACAAATCCTCAATAATAACATTTAGATTTCTAGCAAAATCACTAGTAATATCCTTTTCATAAATCATAAGATCTAGACTTTTATTCTCTGTCTTAGAATCATCCCAGGTATTTGGAGTATAAATTGTATATCCTGTTCCTTTAAACCCTATGGTCTCCTCTTCATTAACAGATTCCACTGTTGTCTCTATCTTCTGACTCTTTTTATTCTTTTTCTTATCTTCACATCCATAAAGAGATATTACAGCTGTTAGCATCATTGTAATAATTGCCATTTTCTTCAACTCAAGTCTTAGTTTATTATTAAGCATAAGTCCTCCTATTACTATTTAGTTAATCATGTATTGTTAGTCATGTATTATTATTCACCATCAACCCATCTTAAATAATTTTAATACAAAACGAGTAAAAAAAAAAGCATATATAGGCTTTTTACAACCTATATATGCTTAAATCCCGTACAAACTATTAAAACTTAATTAGGAAAATATTAGACTATAACTAATCTATATGAACATATTATATCTTAGAATACGCCCTGAGCAAGCATAGCTTCAGCAACCTTCTTGAAACCAGCGATATTAGCACCAGCTACATAGTTGCCTTCCATGCCATATTCCTTAGCAGCTTCATCGATATTGTGGTAAATACCAACCATGATATTCTTAAGCTTAGAATCAACTTCTTCGAATGTCCAGCTAAGTCTTTCTGAGTTCTGGCTCATTTCAAGAGCTGAAGTAGCAACACCACCAGCATTAGCAGCCTTACCACCTACGAAGTAAACGCCGTTAGCCTGGAAGTATTCTGTTGCATCGATTGTTGTAGGCATGTTAGCACCTTCACAAACATACTTAACACCGTTAGCTACTAAAGCCTTAGCATCCTCAAGGTCAAGTTCGTTCTGTGTAGCACATGGAAGAGCGATATCTACCTTATACTGCCATACACCATGTTCACCATTCTGCTTAGCAAAATACTTAGCTGATGGCTTAGCAGCAGCATATTCTGTAAGACGTGCTCTCTTAACTTCCTTAACTTCCTTAAGAAGTTCAACATCGATACCTGATTCATCATAAATCCAACCTGTTGAATCAGAACATGTAACAACCTTAGCACCTAACTGCTGAGCCTTCTCAATAGCGTAGATAGCAACGTTACCTGAACCAGATACAGCTACTGTCTTACCTTCCATCTTATCATCATGGCACTTAACTAATTCTTCTGTTAAGTATAAAAGGCCATAACCTGTAGCCTGTGTTCTAGCTAAAGAACCACCATATGTAAGACCCTTACCTGTAAGAACACCTTCATAAAGGTTCTTAATTCTCTTATACTGACCAAACATAAAGCCGATTTCTCTAGCACCTGTACCGATATCACCAGCTGGAACATCGATATCAGCACCAATATATTTAGCAAGTTCTGTCATAAAACTCTGGCAGAATGCCATAATTTCTCTATCTGACTTACCCTTAGGATCGAAGTCAGAACCACCTTTACCACCACCGATTGGAAGTGTTGTAAGTGAGTTCTTAAAAATCTGCTCGAAACCTAAGAACTTAATAATACCTAAGTTTACTGATGGGTGAAGTCTTAAACCACCCTTATATGGTCCAATTGCATTATTAAACTGAACTCTGAAACCTCTATTAACCTGAACATTGCCATTATCATCTACCCATGGTACTCTGAACATAATCTGACGATCTGGCTCTGTAATTCTTTCAAGAATAGCATTCTTTCTGTAAAGTTCCTCATTCTTCTCTACAACTGGTCTTAAAGAATTAAGTACCTCTGTTACTGCCTGAATAAATTCTGGCTGACTTGCATCTCTCTTAGAAACTAGTTCTAACACTTCATCAACATATCCCATAATTTCAAACTCCTTTAGATATTATTTAGAGATATATCTCATAAAAGGTATCCTTCCACTTTTACAAGAATTTTGAATTCTTCTAGGTTTAAAGAATTCAAATTTAAAGACTTAATCTGTCTTTTCCCTACAAGGCATATTATAGTGTGTTCACTTAATTTTGACAAGTTAGTTTGGGCCCTCGCCTAAGAAATATTAGCAAATACGAAAAATATTAATTTTATTTTGGCATAGATGCCAGTTTTACCCTTTGTTCACTTAAATTAATAAAGTGTTGTATGACAAGTGCGTGTCGTTGTCTTACTAATTTTGATTAAATTTGACCGATTTAATCAAATTTCATAAAAAAAGGATAGTGACTAATCAAATTAATCACTATCCAAAACTTTATCTTTTTCGTTTTCTAGATTATTTTATTGTTATTTATTAGTTGATGATGTTGTTGATGTGCTAGCTTCATTATTAGCATTCTCGACATATTCATTTACATCAAATACATCACCATTCTGAATCTTTGTCATAAGTTGATTAGCCATATTTATACTGTCTGATGACAAATAATCAACTGACATACCATATAAATCAAAGTATCTACTGTTGCCATATCCTGTTCTTTCTGCTTGTACAGCATAACTTTGAATATTCCATTCACCGCCATTTGATAGCTGTTCCTTAACTAACTGTGTAATAAATGATGATGGCATATCAGTAAGCATCATATCACTTACAGCATCAAGTACTGCTGAATAGTTAGTAAGAATTGCAGGAGAAGTAGCTTTATTAATAATACCCTTAATAGCTGCAATCTGGTTTCTACCTCTTCTAAAGTCGCCTTCTGCCTTGAAAGCCATTCTTTCTCTTACAAAGGCAAGTGTATGAGCACCATCTAAGTAATTTTCACCCTCATCAAAGTCAAACGGCTCAAAGTAAGCATTAGTTCCACTTCTAAAGGCTGTCTCTGATTCAACTGTAATTCCGCCAAGAGCATCTACAACTCCCATACATCCTGTAAAGTTAACTCTAACAAAATAGTCAATATCAAGACCATCATAGAGGTTCTCTAAAGTCTTAATTGTGTTATCAACACCGAAGTTACCTGCATGTGTTAATTTATCTAAATCTGAACCACCATTGTCATCAAATATCTCAACATAAGAATCTCTTGGTGTTGTTACGAGTAATACCTGTCTTGTTTCAGGATTTACCACAGCTAAAATATTAACATCACTGTGTCCTGTATATGATAATGTATCAAATTCATCAAAACCTGATAAGAAGATTACAAATGGCTTACTAGCACTTACCTTCTTAGCTTTTTCTACAGTAATCTTAGATACTACTGAAACAGTTCCTATTACTTTAATCTTGCCATCAAGGGTTTCATCTGTCTCCTTTAAAGATGTAAGAGAAGAATTAGAAATTAAAACTGCCTGGATATCTTTATTAGCATATAATGCATCAAACATCTTCTCCCATGAATCATAATCCTTATATTCAGGCGAAACCTTATCATTAGATTCAATTAAATCCATAGCCTCTTTATAAAGCTGACTATCAACTGTATCATTATAACCCACTTTATAATCACCAATATCTGAAATTGATGATGCTTTATCACTTTCAAGAACAACCACTGAGTAAACTTCTGTTGTAGTTGATATTCCCGAAATAGTAGATAATGTAGAAACTACCTTAGCTGAGAATATATAGCTGTAAAGCATTACTGCGGATAATAATATCGCTAGTAATTTACCCAATATCTTAAAGTTACTAAATTGCGATGTAAAATCATAAAGCCAAACAAATATAACAAACAATGTTAATCCAATTAAATATTTAGTTGGTAATATATCCAATGTAATTACATTCTTTAAAACTAATATTGTTAATATAAGCTGAATCAAAACAAGTACAATACCTATTACTGTAGACCAGCCGCGTCTCTTTCTTTTACGTTCCTTTTTAGACAATGAATCCTTCTTTGCAAAAAGATATTTCATGTCATTCTTCGATCTTGTAAAGAATCCTGCCATAAATGGTCTCCTTATTTTTTCCTAAAAATTGTGCTGTTTCTCCCCTAAACAGCATCTACTAATTTAGCATAAAACGCCCAAAAAATAAAGCTTTTCACGTATTTTTATGTTTTTTTATAATTATTCGTATACCTTATTATTCAGCTGCATCAGTATATTTTCCGTAATATTTTCCATAGTACTTGCCATAATACTTATTGTCATTAACATCAACTTTGTTTAGTACTGCTCCAAGTATCGTAGTTCCTGTTTTCTTTAATTGTTCCACCGCTTTTTGAGCATACTTATATCCCACCATATTAGAGCCAACAACAACCACTGTTCCATCACATTCTGTTGCTACAATGGCACTGTCAATAACACTTCCTATTGGGGGTGTGTCAATTATTATATAATCATACAGGTCTCTTAAAACCTTTAAAAGTGTCTTAAAAACCTTATTTCCAAGAAGTTCTGTAGGATTTGGTGGCACCGGACCTGAAAAAACCACATTTAAATTATCAACGTTAGTTCCATACATAACGTCCTCGAATTTATTAATACCAGACAAAAAGTGAGTAAGGCCCTTAACTGATTTATTTATCTTATATCTACCTACCAAAACCGATTTTCTTAAATCTGCATCAATAAAAATCACCTTTTTCCCAGCTTCTGCTAAGGAAACTGCCAAGTTAAAAGAAACCGTTGATTTTCCCTCACCTGGTGTGGTACTTGTAAACATAATTGTCTTTATATCAGAACCACATAATTGAATATTTGTTCTTAAGTTTTTATAGCTTTCATTAGCTCTATAATCCAATTTAATAAGACGTTCAATATTAATTGTTTGCATGGCTACTTACTCCCCTTTTTCTTAGATTTTTTCTTAGATAATTTACCTCTTCCATCATCCATTTCCTTACACAATGGAATAATAGAAAGTGTACTAATTCCTAGGTATTTTTCTAAATCATCTGAAGTCTTAATTGTGTCATCAAGTAATGATTTAATCACTATAATTCCAGATGATAATATAATTCCAAGAAAAGCTCCCACAGCTGTAATCTTCTTAATTCCTGTAGACTCTGGCGCAGCAGCAACATTGCCATCCTCAACTATTTCAACATCCTCTATATGCATAATTTCACAGATTTGTGTAGCAGCAAAATTAGCCATAGAATCAGCTATTTCCTTTGCCATATAAGGATCTGCATCCTTTACTGATATTTGTAAAATTCGTGAGTCTGCGATTGTTGTAACAGATATTGCCTCACTTAACTCCTTTACGCTTTTATCAAGATTCAAATCGCTAATTACATATTCAAGAACTGGTCTTGATTGAACTAGTATAATATAATCCTTTGTTAACTGAGTTGAAGTTTGTAAATCAGTTAATGTGGTTGTGGAATCATCAGCTCTATTTAGAACATAAAGCTGAGTTGTAGACATGTAAACCGGCGTAATAAGAAATTTGGATGCAAGAAATGATACCGCTCCAAATAATACGCCAACAAAGATTATTAATATAAATTTTTCCCAAAGAATTGATAATAAACGGCCAAGGTCAATCTCCCTTTCCTCCGCCTGTTTTTCTGCTGCTGTATTGTTATTCATTTAAAACCCCTCTAATCAATAAATTCATCCCTAATTATCCTATTAGGATTTTCTTTTGCTATTTTTTTGGCATAGTCATAGCCATATTTATTAGATATCCACTGTACAACATCTCCCATTATTGGACATCTTCTACCTGCTGTATGAGCATTAGTTGCTATAACATCTACCATTTTTTTCTTAAGTAAGTGCTTAGCTAACCTCTTAGCATCGCCACCCTCTTCGCCAACTAGAGCATCTGCATTTATTTGAAGCACTGCACCCATTTCCTTTAAATTTATGGCCATATCCTCATTTAAAATAATACTTGGATATCTCTCAATATGTGAAATAATAGGTATCAGCCCTTCATTTAATATATTAACCACTCCATTTCTTATAACCTGACGGCTCTCAGAATAATCAAATTCCACAAGTACGTATCTTGAATGATTAATTGTCATTCCACGTTGTTTAATATTTTTTACCATATCTTGACTATAGAAAAACTCACGGCCAGGAAGCAGTTTTAAATCAGGATATAGCTGATTAGCTATATGTTCAATCTCCTTTACCCTTCTTTCAATTTCTGCCTGTGGTAATTTACATTTAACAGGATGATAATGAGGAGTGCAAACCAAAGTCTTGATGCCATCTTCATAAGCAAGTTCAAGCATCTGCACTGTAGTTTGAATATCACTAGCCCCATCATCAGTCTCTGGTAAAATATGAATATGAATATCCGTCATTGGATAATCTACTTTTTTCTTAAATATATACATTCCTCTATCCCTCTTAATAATCCACATAGACTATAGAATATAATCTTCTATAATCTGTGCAACTCCACATTCCTCATTGCTTGGTGCAATTACATCTGCGTATTTTTTTACTTCATCGTAACCGTTTTCCATAACAACTGATAAACCTGCAATTTTTAGCATTGGAATATCATTCATTCCATCTCCGCAAGCAATTAATTCATCTGTTTCAAGTCCAATTTTTTCAAGTAGGATTTTAAGTGATTCATCTTTTGCTACATTAGCTGGTACAACCTCTAGAAAATACTCCTCTGAAAAGAAAGCATCCACCTTTCCTTCATACTTTTCTAGAATTGCCTTCTGCACTGGCAATAGCTTTGTATGTTCTCCTACTACTAAAAATTTAGCCACTGGATAATCCACAAAATCAATTAAGCTCTCCACCTTCTTAACTGTTGTGTAATTGCATTTAGCTTCTTTTATTACGTATGGATCTTCATCACTTTCACATACAACTGTTGTATCTTCATAAGTTAATGCATAAACCCCATTCTCTCTTGCAAATTTACACACATCCTCCATGCAATCTCTAGGAAGTACCTTCTCATAAAGGCACTCTCCTGTCTTACAATCAATTATTTGTCCACCGTTGTATGCTAGTATATAGCCACCTCTTGTACTTAAGTCCAATTCCTTTGCTATTGGAGTAATACCAAATAGAGGTCTTCCTGATGCTAGGATTACACTTACTCCTTTCTCAATAGCTTTAAAAATCGCCTCCTTATTTCTTTCTGGCAATTTCTTATTATTGTCTGTTAATGTCCCATCTAAATCTAGGGCAAGTGCTTTGTATTTCATAATTACATCCTAACCGGAGAAAAACTCCTATTTTCTTAAATTTATCATATAATTTTATTTTTTACAATAAGCATAACTAAAGTTATACTATATTTCAGCTAGTTACGCCTTAGCTTCTAGTAAGCCCTGGCCTCGCATCTGTATAAGCGGAGCCTTCTTATCCTCGATATATTCCTTAGTTATTGTTACTGTTCCAATATTGCTATCCTTTGGAATCTCATACATTATGTCAAGCATAAAATCTTCTATAATTGAACGAAGTGCTCTAGCACCAGTATTTTTCTCAATTGCTTTGTTAGCTATGGCTTCAAGAGCATCATCTGAGAATTTAAGTTCTACCTCATCTAGGGCTAAAAGCTTTTGATACTGGGCAAGAATTGCGTTCTTTGGTTCCTTTAAAATCTTAATAAGTGCTTCTTTATTAAGCTTTTCAAGGGTATATACAATTGGTAATCTACCAAGGAATTCAGGAATCATACCATACTCTCTTAAATCCTCAGTTGTTACATGAGAAAGAATATTCTCATCTTCATCATATTTATCCTTTAAGTCAGCGTTAAATCCTATTGATGAGCTCTTTGTTAATCTATTCTTAATTATTTCAGGAAGATCTGGGAAAGCTCCACCACAAATAAATAAAATATTACTTGTATCCATTGTTACCATAGGAACCATGGCGTTCTTACTTGTAGCACCTACTGGTACCTCAACTTCGCTGCCTTCTAATAATTTAAGAAGTCCTTGCTGAACTGATTCACCAGATACATCTCTACTTCTTACTTCTTTCTTCTTAGCAATCTTATCAATTTCATCAATAAAGACAATTCCTCTTTCAGCTTTTTCAACATCATTATCTGCTGCCATTAAAAGCTTAGATAATACAGATTCAATATCATCACCAATATAACCTGCTTCTGTAAGGGATGTAGCATCTGTAATTGCTAATGGCACCTGTAAAATTCTTGCAAGAGTCTTTACAAGATATGTCTTACCAGAACCAGTAGGTCCAATCATAAGCATGTTTGATTTTTCAATTTCAATTTCCTTCTGAGTATTAGTTGCAACTCGCTTATAATGATTATATACAGCTACAGACATAACCTTCTTAGCATAGTCCTGACCAATAACATATTCATCAAGCATACCCTTGATCTTATGAGGAGCTGGAAGAGATTTAAGTGTAATCTCAGGGAATTCCTTCTTCTCTTCTTCCTTTTTCTTCTTTAATTTGTTCTTTTTAGGCACGTTCTCCATATTAGGATTAAACATATTCATACCAAAGCCATTAAATAAATCATTATTCATTGGCATGTTATTTAAAGAATCAAAAGTCCTTTGCATACAATCATTACATACTGTTATATTATTATATAAATCAATCATAGGTCCCTTACACTGGGATTCTGTTCTTCTACAAATAACGCATATCTTCTCATATCTGCCTCTATCATCATTAGAATTATTAGAATTATTTGTATTATTAACATTACTAGAATCATTCTTATTGTCATCGATTTCTTTATAATCGTCGCTCATAAAATACCTCCACCATTTAAACTGCACTACAATTATATCATAGGCAATTTACAAAACCATAAATTTAAAATAAAAAAATCTTTGGAGATTATAATCTCCAAAGACTCTTTATAAATAATATATTAGTTAACGTATTAACTTCTAGCTCCTAATGTAACCTCTGCAGTCTTTAATACATATGATGAACCCTCTAAATGATAATACTCAATTGTAACTGTTTCACCTGCTTTATAATACTGTAATAGTGATGTTAAGCCGGACATACTTGAAATTGTTGTATCATCAAATCCTGTAATAATATCATAGCTTTCAAGACCTGCTTTTTCAGCTGCTGAGCCAGATTGTACTGTTCTAATTAAGACTCCTGTAGGATATCCATAAACTGAAGCATAATACTCTGTCATATCAACACCTGAAATACCTAAGAATGCGGCTTCACTTTCACTTACCTTCGTACGTGTCTGCTTATTCATTAATGTATTAATAAGATCAACAACATTAGATATTGGAATAGCATATGCCATACCTTCTACTCCATCACTACTTGTCTTAGCAAAGTTAATAGCTATAACCTTACCATCTGCATTAATTAAGGCACCACCAGAGTTACCTGAATTAATTGTGGCATTAGTCATAATAAGTCCACTAAATTCTGTATTATCAACTGTTATTGTTCTATTAAGAGCAGAAATAATACCATTTGTTACTGACTGTCCCTCACCAAGGGCATTACCAATTGCTACCACTGGCTGACCTACTGCAACTTCACTTGTATAATCAAGTTCTGCAATAGCAATCTTACTTGCTGTATCACTTGATAAAGATGAAACATCAACTGCTACTACTGCAATATCCTTATCTGTCTTTGAACCCTTAACTGAAGCAGCTGCAGATGTACCATCAACAAATACAGCAGTTAAATTATTAACATTCTCAATAACATGAGCGTTAGTTACAATAAGTATTTCAGTATCATTTTGTCCAATAATAATACCTGTACCTGATGTATTTGCCTGGTAATTAGATGCGCCAAAACCATATGTCTGTGTCTGTGATACTACTGTTGTACCATTAAGTTCTACCATAGCTGGTAAAAGTGATGTAGCAATTGATTGTGCATCAATACTTGTCTGTGATGATGTTGTTGTGTTTGAATCTGAATCACCCTGAATTGCTGATATAGCTGAAACCGTTGCTATTGTAGGAGTTTGTGTTGTTGCTGTCTTAGTAACATATTTATTACCTAGATAATTTACTCCGCACATAACGCTACCTGCAATCACACCAAAAAGTACAGCTGCAAGGCCAAGAGAAACTATTCTTTTAAATGTCTTCTTACCCTTCTTATTCTTCTTTGGAGCAGTTGTATTAGCTGTCTGATATGTATTAAATCCAGTCTGTGCCTGACCAAACTGGTTGTTGAAGCTTTGATTATTGAAGCTCTGATTATTGAAGCTCTGATTATTATAGCTTTGATTGTTAAAATTATCATAGTTATTAGAAAAGCCATTATTTTGACTTTGTGTTGTATTCGCCTCTGCTCTATTTGCATCTGTGCTTGTATCAGTGCTAGAAGCAAATTCATCTTGTTTTGGAATTTCGTCTCCACTCATTCGATATGTTGTGTTTTCTCCGTTCTCCATTTCATCAGCTCCTTATCTTTATTACATTTATTTGCTTTATAATTTTATTCATAATCGTAACTTGCATTAAAAAACACATCTCGTTACTACAGTTAATAATATAGCAACGAAATGTGTCTTAATTGTGTTTCTTATATAAAGAATTTGTGTTTAAATTCAACATTCCTTTCTTATAAAGGAATAGTCTATAAAAATGATAAAGTCTTAACTAAAGTTAATATTATGCTTCAACAATATCCATAACAGCTTTAGTAAGTTCTTCAAGCTTAGCATTAGCATCATCAAGTGATGTACCCTTAACGCCCATATAGAACTTAATCTTAGGCTCTGTACCAGAAGGTCTAGCACAGCACCAAGCATCGTCTGTTAAATCAAAGTAAAGAACATTAGAGCTTGGAAGACCTGTCTTAGACTTAGCACCTGTAGCAATATCAGTCTTCTCATCGATCTTGTAATCTCTAAATTCCTTAACATCCCAAGCACCAAACTTCTTAGGAGGATTGCTTCTTAAGCTGTTCATTAATTCCTGAATCTTCTCAGCTCCTGTAGCACCCTTCATTGTAATAGCCTTCTGGCCTTCCTTATAGAAGCCGTACTTATTAAAGATGTTCATCATCTGATCCCAAAGAGTAATACCCTTTGACTTGTAGTAAGCTGCTGCTTCAGCAAGTGACATAACAGCAACGATAGCATCCTTATCTCTAGCATGTGTACCAACAAGGCAACCATATGATTCTTCAAAACCAAATTCGTAGAAGTGGCTGTTGTTGTTCTGCTCAAAGAACTTAATCTGTTCACCAATAAACTTAAATCCTGTTAAAACTTCAATAAGCTCTAAGTTATATTCCTTAGCAACAGAGGCAGCCATATTAGTTGAAACGATTGTTGTAACTAATGCACCATTGTCATGAAGTAAACCTTTTTCCTTACGAACTGAAAGAAGGTATTCAGCAATGATCATAGCTGACATATTACCTGTAAATGCCATATATTCACCAGTCTTAGTATCCTTAGCATAAATACCAAGTCTATCAGCATCTGGATCTGTAGCTAAGATAATATCAGCATCAACTTCCTTAGCAAGCTTAAGGGCATATGTAAATGCCTTAGGATCTTCTGGGTTTGGATATTCAAGAGTTGTGAAGTTTGGATCTGGATCCTTTTGTTCTTCAACAACATATACATGCTTGAAACCTAAATCTCTAAGGATTCTTCTTACAGGAATTGAACCTGTACCATTAAATGGTGAATAAACGATCTTAATATCATCTGCTACGCTCTTAATAATATCTCCATTGATGCACTGTGTCTTAAGTGCAGCGTAATATTTTTCATCAATATCGTAACCAATTGTATTATAAAGACCAAGTGCCTCAGCTTCATCCTTAGGCATTGTCTTAACTGTTGACCAATCATGAATTGCATTAACTTCTTCGATAATCTGCTTATCCTTTGGTGCTGTAATCTGAGCACCATCTTCCCAGTAAACCTTGTAACCGTTATATTCTGGTGGGTTATGAGAAGCAGTTACCATAACACCTGCTGTACAACCAAGCTCTCTTACTGCAAATGAAAGCATTGGAGTTGGGCGAAGTGATGGGTAAATATATGCTTTAATGCCATTAGCTGCAAGACAAAGAGCTGTAGCTTCAGCGAATTCTCTTGACATTCTTCTGTTATCATGTGAAATAGCAACGCCCTTATCCTGTGTACCTTCCTTTAAAATAAAATTAGCAAGTCCTTGGGTAGCCTTACTAACAACATAAATGTTCATTCTGTTAGTACCAATACCAATTACTCCACGAAGACCACCTGTACCAAATTCCAAATCTCTATAGAATCTGTCTTCGATTTCCTTTTCGTCTCCTTCAATAGCCTTTAATTCGGCCTTAGCTTCGTCACTAAAATAGTCATTAGTGAGCCATTCCTTATAAGTCTCTAAATAACTCATTAACTTATACCTCTTTCTTTATATTTATATTTTTCCCTCTTACCCTGCCTAGCAGGGAACAAAACCAAATAGCACCCAAGCTGCTATAGATTTTGCTATCTTAACTTAAAAAAGGGTATAACCCCTTTAAGCCAAGACTATGACTCAAAAACGATTATACCCCATATTTAAATTATTATCAATTAATTATCGTTCATGGATTTAATAAAAGCTGAAGAAACTTTTTCAATTGCTTCCTCTTCATCCTCTCCATCCGCCATAAGCTTGATAAACTCTCCTTTTCCTACACCAGATGCAAGAATGGAAATAATGCTTTTGGCATTGGCAACCCTTTTATTATGACCATATTCAAAAGATATATGAGACTGATATTTTATAGCTTCATCACACATAGCCCCTGCAGGACGCAGATGAATTCCTAAATCGCTAGTTATCTCAATATCCCTACTAACCATCTTTCCCCTCCTAATTAACTAATTACTGGCTGACTGAGTTTCTTGTATAACATTGCTTATAACTATTTCAACTGTATATTCCTGATTCAAACTACAACCGCTTGGAAGTGTTATATTAACCGGCACTTCATGTGTACCTTCTCCAAAGCTTGTTAAATCAACAGACATGGCTATATTAGAAGCACTAACTGTGTTAATAACATCTGTAGCTCCCTTTATAATTATATCAAAATATCTACTATCTCCAAATGAGACTTTAGTATTATTATTCTGATTTTTAATTACAATAGCCTGTTTATCCATTGTTATTGTCTTAGAATCTTCAGGCTCAATATCCACAGATACAACCAAAGTACCCTCAGAAATAATACTAACATTGCCACTTAAATAATTAGCTAAATTAAATTTGTATTCCTTATCATTAGAGAATCCTTCGATATTAATAGTCTCAGGTGGAATTGTTATATTAACAATGCCATTAATATCATCCTCATCTCCAACAATTGTAACTTCCTTAACATTAAGACTTACATTAGAAAGCACATATCCCCTAGCTGGAGTTCCGCTTGTTTGTACTATTACAGGGATTTTCTTAGTTTTTCCAATAGCTGCAGTGTAATTAATATTTGTTTCTGAAAGCTCAATAGTATCATCTTCTATTAAGTTATAATCGCTATCATAAAGCCTTACTGCAGCGCTTCCTGTAACTGTATGTGATGCGTTACTTACATCAATTGGAACAACTGCATGTGCAACACTTTCTACAACTGATGATGCTCCAATTACATTAATTGATGTTGGACTAAAGCTTACATTAGAAAGGGCATATCCTGATGTAAGTTCACCTTCTAATTGGCTTTCAAGCTCAATAGTCTTATTAGTTCTATTCTCAATATTAAGCTTTACAGCTGTTGTTTTTGGAGTTGCTTCCACTCCTTCTACAACCTTACCATCCTTCACAACCGAAACATCAATATCAACGTAATCCGAATAAGCAGTAACAGCGCTTAAATCTGCTGTTGCCACTATATCACTAGCAGATATATCTGTTATTTTTGATTTTGGTCCAGATACACTTACAGATATCTTACTTCCTTCCACCACTTCATAAGAATAATTCTTACTTGTTAAAGTCTCTGTATTAAGCAAGGTAACTGTAACATTACTAAAGGTATAGCTTGTACTTGGATCATAAATATTTACAATAACAGTCCACAACACTATAGCAATAATAGCTGATAGCAGCTTCAAAGTGAAATTTTTAAATATCTTTTCCTTCATTATTTAGCCTACCTCTCCATAGTCTGAATGATTTAACGTCAAGATTTCTATTTCTTGTATATTCAAGTTTACTCCTTAATGACTCTTCATCTATATCGTGAATAAGCTCTCCACCAACAGCAATTGATACCTTACCTGTTTCCTCAGAAACAATAAGAGTTATGCTATCAGTTACTTCACTTATTCCAAGACCAGCTCTATGTCTTGTACCTAAGGCTTTATTAATCTTAGTACTATCAGACAGTGGCAAATAACAAGTAGCAGCCACAACCCTATCTCCACGTATAATTACAGCACCATCGTGAAGAGGTGTATTATGTTCAAAAATATTTATAAGAAGTTGGCTTGTTACCAAACCATCAACTTCAATTCCTGTTCTTTCATATTCTTCAAGAAGCATATCCTGTTCAATTACAATTAATGCACCTGTATAAACAGCTCCCATTTCGTAACATGCCCTAACAATAGCATTAACTGTATCTGAAGAGAAACGTTCCTTCTTACCACGCTCGCCAAAATTAATAAAACTTGTTACTAATCTCTTACGTCCTAATTGTTCAAGAGCTCTACGAAGTTCTGGCTGAAAAATAATTACAAGAGCAATAATACCAACACTAATGGTCTTACTTGCAATCCAAAGAATGGTCCTTAAATTGAGTACATAGGCTATAAGTGCAAAAACCACAACGATGACAATGCCCTTAAGTAGTGCCCAGGCTTTAGTATTCTTAATCCAAACCATTACATTATAAATCACTACGGCAATAATTATTATTTCAATAATATCTGACCATGAAATTCGTGGAATATATAAGCTAGACAGATAATTCTCTAAAGACATTTTATCACCCCTGTTCCTTATCTAAACTATTAGCGACTACAAAGTAGCCGCTAACAAAATTCTATCTATTCTTATCATCAAAAATCACAATATCGTCATCTTCTAAGTCGTCCTGTGCAGTTCTTGACTTTACCTGTGATCTAATATCATCTAAATTAGTTGTTTCTTTAGTCTTTTTTGCATTAATCTGCTTAACCTTAACATCAGTAGCAGACACATTAATCTTAGGCACTGCCTTAACATAATAATAGTATTCGTCATCTTCATACTGAACATATTCTGTTCTCTTATAATCTAATGAGAAGAACACAATCTTGCAAACAAATCCAACAACAACGCCAAGTAAAATGCCAATAATAACAAATACGATATTTAATTTAGCATTAAGTGCTACCTGACCTACAACTAAAATAATAAATTCAACTAAACTACCAAATCCAATGGCATAAACCCATGAATTATCGATTTTAAGTCTTCTAATACAATAAACAACAACAATTGTAGCAACAAAAGCAATAATTAAAGTAACCATACCCTTATCGCCAAAAAGACTAGAACTAAGATATGAAATCTGTTCAACTGAATCAGTAAGTGAGCTCTCTGAAATAGCTGATTCGTACTGACTAGCAGTCTTTATAATGTAGTAAAAAATCACACCAAATGAAACTGGAATACATGATAACCATCCTGCACATAAACCAATTGATACAATTGCTACAAATGGTAACTTAATGCTACAAAGAAGTGCAGTTAAAATCACAATGTAACCTGACTTAGGTGTAAATCTAAAATACAATAAATACATAATTGCAATAACGCAAAGAGCAATTAATGCGAATTCAGCAGATATTGAATATAAATGCACTAACATAAATAGTGATAATAAAATAATTGTTCCACCATTAGGTAAGAAAGCACAAACAACAGCTGCTAAAAAAGCAAATATTGGATTTCCTAATTTTGAAATACCACCGATGCTTAAATTTAGAATGATAAATGCTATTAAAGCAATTACAAATTTCATTGCTGGCACAAAATATGTGTCATATTTATTGTAGAACTTACTAAATCTGTCCTTTAACTCCAGTAAAAAAGCCATATATTCCTCCTAATTACTTCTTCTTATTCTGGCCATTATAGAATCTTTCAAGCTTATTAAGTCTTGAAAAATATTTCTTAAGACCCTTTCTTGACTTGTCGTATTTGTAGCTATAAACAAAACCTGAAATAATAGAAAAAGCAACAATAAGGCCAATATAATAAGCTGCCACTTTTCTTCCTAATGCTACATAATCCAATTCATTAATATTAGCCACTATGCCTTCAGCATTACAAAATGCATATAGAATAAAAATAATAATAAACGCAAAAGTAGTTGCAATTAAGCTCTTTAGAATACCTAGTGCAACATAATCACTTTTATAATACTTAGCAGTTTTTATCATTTCACTACCTTCATTTTTCTCATAGATAGCCATTTTTGTCATCATTTTAACTTTATTTTCGTTAAGCAAAACCGTTCACCTCGACAAAATTTTATACTTCTATACTATATCACATTTTAAATTAATTGTATATTACAATTTGATAATGGCCATCCACGTTTGGAACTACTATTCTTACTAATCTATTGTCCTCACCTACATAAAAAGACTGTGACATATTAGCAGTTATAAATCGCTGCCATACATAAGAGCCGTAGTTTCCTAGAAGACTAGTTAAGATGCTATTAACACCAGCATCAAAGGATGTTGATCTTGAGATTATGTATATAATTGTGTAATTATTATATGTTACAACCTGACCTTCATAAATTCCATTCTCTTCATAATAATATATGTCATTTACAGGTAGGTCATTACTATAAAGCTGCTTGAAGCCAGCACTTACGGCATAGCCTGCTGCCTCATTAGAACTAGCTATTCCTGCATTAGTGCCATCACTAATAGATGGGATATCATCATTTACCCCAGCAAAACCAGGTTCAACATATGTGTAATTATTATTAACAGGCTCATCACTATTATCATCTCCAGAATTATCATCATAATTCCAGTTATTATTAGTCACCTGAGGTTCATCTATATTAGGTGTATAAGAGTCTTGATTAGTATTTGTATTAGCTGGCTCGTTACTATTAGCTGCATCTTTGCTAGAATCTTTATTAGCATTATCAGTAGCTGGATTTCCTGTAGTTTCTGTTACACTAGGATTTGTTGCAAGTCCAGTATCCCCTGCAACCTCATTTTTCCTATTAATATTATTATAACTTGCATTAGCATCACGTAAATATGTGTCTGTAAGACTTACTTCTGCCTTCTTAACTTCCCTTTTATCTTTAATATTTAAGACTAGAAAAATAGCACTGGCAGTTACCACTACGCTTATTGCTGCAATTATCACTGGTGTTTTAAGAATATTTTTTAAGATTTTTCTCTTAATTCTTCTAAAATTAATCTTCATAGCTATCACCTTCCTATTAAAGCTTAGGCAAAGAAATCGAAGAATCAAGTAACCACGCTATCCCCTTAGCTAATCTAAACTGAGGATTATTAAAATGGTTTCCTTTTTCCACCTCGTATTTAAAGTCTGCAAGAATTCCTTCCTTTACCGCATGTCCAAAATAAACCGATAATTCTCTTGTTGTATTTCCCACAGAAGCAAGCACCTTATTTTTAGATTTTTCTTCCCTATCTCCAAGACTTAGGTAAATTTTGGTATCATCTATTAATTCGTGCTCTGAGACGTATTTCTTAACCCCTGGAAACCATAAAGATCCGGAAGCTGAGCAAACTCCACTAAATAAGCAGCTTTCATAATAAGTCCAAAGGCTAAAAAGTCCTGCGAGGGAATAACCTGCAATATAATAAGTTCTATACCACTCTTCTTTTTCCACTTCAATGTCTTTATCCGTATCCCAAACCTCACTAAGAATAAAAGCTGTATTAAATTTCTTCTCAATCTCAGGCATAAGGCTATTAACCAACCAATCAAGAGTAATTTTTCCACCACCCTCAAATTTACGTCCCTTAAAGACATCATTAGCAGTCCAAGGGCTCATTTCAAAATCCCAAGAATCTACCTTAAATCCAATTATGGTAAAGGCAATCTCTGGGACCATCTCATGAACAAGAACTGCTACTTCAGACCAATTCTCATCTTCTACTGGATCTAAGGGCCAAAAAATAAATGGACCACTATTTATTGCGTCATTACAATCAGCCACATAGCACATCTTTTCATCTATTTCTAACTCATATGTAACCATACTAACTCCTACATTTATCAAATCTAATATTTAATTTTTTCACAAATAACTTCTTATTATATAATATTTGATTTATTTTTCTTTTTCAATACTTAAACTAAAATTCATTTGTTTCATATATGGAATTTTGATATCATATTCTTACATTAGTTGTAAAGATAATAAAGAGAGGAGGCAAAGGTTACTAATACTATGAATATTGATGAAGCTTGCAAAATTCTAGGAGTTAATGGCAATGAGAATATAAAGGAAATAAAGACGAAATACCGTGAACTTATCTTTAAATATCACCCAGATTCTCCAGACATAAACGATTCAAGAAAGGCACAGTTAATAAACGAGGCCTACTGTCTTTTAAAAAGCAATTATAAACTTAGCAAAAATAGGAATCGTGGCTATAACAGTAGCCCTACACATAAAGCAGAAAGCCGCCATCACTTTAATGGCAAAGACCTCTCTTTAGCATATTGTAATCGAAATGTTTATGAAAGAGCTGATATTAACGTAATTAATAACGATAGCTTTATAAATATTGCCAGAGGAAAGTTTTTATGGGAACCTGATAAAGAAGACTTTGACTGTTTTATCCATTCATGCTTAGTTGAGGTAACATCCTTACTTGAAAGCGTAGAGCTTGCACTAGATAGCAAAGGAATTGAATATGACACCTTAAAGATAAAGCCATTCTTTCAGATGCAGTTATTTAATAGCTTTGCCATGAGTTTTATAAATCCAGTTTTTTCACTGCGAAAGATTTTAAAAGCTAATGCTAGACTAGACAATAATGATCGAATTTATGAAATACATGCCAATCTTTCTACAGTAGGAGTTGATGATTACTACAAGAGATTATATGCTCTTAAGCCAGGAACTGTGCTATATCCTACTAAACTAAAAAACAACAGACTAACAGTTTCTAATAACATAGGTCAAAGCTTAGGTAACCTATCAATTAAAGATGACAGACTTTTATATATAGTTATTCCCATTCTAAAAAGAAAACTTGCAACTGTACGAATTGTGGTTAATTCCATAGATAATAACAGGGCTAGGAAGCCTTACAGAATTAATGTTAACATAAGCCTATTTATAAAACTAACATCAGAAGTTTTAGAAAGAGAAATACAAATAGAACATTTCAATGAAATAACTAAAGAACATGCAAAAGCAATTGAAAGTCTGCTTGAAGAATATGAAAACGCCTTGATAAACTAACTTATCAAGGCGTTAATTGCTTTATTCTGAAATATCTCTATCTAATATAATTTGTAATGTGTAATCTGGATATTTTTCCTGTACTGCATCAATTATATTATGATAAACCTCCTTTATGTTAGGTGCAGCATAATCTACAATAACATCAAACTGCATATACAAGTCCTCGATTTTAATGTAAAATCCATGCATTTGAATAACATAATCAAAACCTGTGACGATTCTTGAAACCTCACCTCTTATTCTAGCTGCTTCATCATCTCCAGTATTAACTGCATAAATACCAACCCCTGTGATATTTACGTTATACTCCTTATAAACCTTCCTTTCGATTTTCCTTGTAATCTCATCAATTTCATTGGCCGTAAGCTTATCATCTACTTCAATGTGAACAGAGCCTATAAGTCTGTCCGGTCCGTAACTATGAAGTATTAAGTCATAGGCACCATGTACTCCTTCAATTGAAGCTACACATTTTTTAACTTTCTTTGCAAAATCCGATTCTATCCTTTCACCTAGAATCTTACTAATTGTATCACTAAGCATCTCAATTCCAGATTTTATAATCACTATAGAGATAATAACTCCAAGGTAACTTTCAATACTTACCTTAAACAATAAATAAATAATTCCCGCTAAAAAAGTTGCCGTTGAAATAACCCCATCAAATAAAGCATCTTTTCCTGATGCAATAAGCGCATCAGATTTTTCTCTGCTACCGACCCCCTTAAAATATAAACCTAATATTATCTTAACTATAACTGCGATTCCAACCAAAAGCAAAGATACCGCAGAATAGTCGGGCACTGAAGGATTTATTATTTTCTTAAATGATTCTACAAATGCTGTAACACCAGCATATAGAATAATTACACTAATAACCGTTGTAGTTAAATACTCCACCCTACCAAATCCAAGAGGATGTTTCTTGGTTGGTGTCTTATTAGATAACTTAGCGCCAATAATTGTTATAACCGAAGATAGGGCATCTGATAAATTATTGACTGCATCCATTACAATAGCGATGGAGTTTACTGTTAAACCAATTACTGCTTTAACTGCACTTAAGATAATATTTACAATAATGCCAATTATACTAGTTCTAATTATTACTTTTGTACGATTCATGCACTGAAATTTTTCTCCTTAATCATATTTCGGATCTTTTTTCTGTGTTGTAAGACTATGTTATATGCTTTATCAATATTGCTCTCCGTTGCGGGAATACGCAAATCATATAACATTCTTTTAATGTCTTCTACTCTCCAATTTACTTCTGTTAACTCATTAGATCCCATGCTGTTAACCTCCCTAAATCTTAAACTATCCCTATTCACTTTATTCACGCCTATCTGATTTCGATTATGTGATTATGATAAACTCACAGATTTATTTTTTCATCACCCAACACGCAAAGGATAATTACAATTTAGGTAAATAGTACTATAACTCTAGAAAAAATTACTCATCATCTAAATCTAAAGTATTACTATATTTTCCAAACTCGTCTTCTAGGACTAAAAAAGCCCACACTTATTCCTATTCCTACAAGCAAAGTAAAAACAATGGTTATTTTTAAGTCTTTTAAAAATCTAGCTTTCTCAATTTGATTTTCACTGCTATCTTCTACTATTGCACTATCAGAAATCTCATTATTAGTATCTTCTGTAATTTCATTAACAGCAAAATCAAGTCTTGATTCCATTAAATAAAGCTTTTTATTAATATTCTTACTTTCCACAGCTTCCCTTGTTTCATTGCTAATTTGCTTTTTTTCTGTAAATTCTGGATTCCCTGTATTAATAACTGCAGCATTATCAACTACTGCCGTATCAGCTAAGACCTGATTTTCATTTTCTATAGGAAGATTTTGATTTGAAGGCTTGCTACTAGGCTTTTTATAACTTGTGCTAGCAATACCAATCCCATAATAATCAGGCATTATATCCTTAGCAAATAAAGCCATACTATCATCTTGTTTAGCTAGGCCATTGGTACAATCGACGTAATACCAATAATCATTAATTTTAACGGCATTCCATGCATGAGCCATCTGATTTTTTCCATCGTCAGTTACTATGACACTTGGAATACCAGCAATCTCCATCATATACTGAAATGCCGTTGATATACCAGCGCAGACGCTATTTTGGCCAATTAAAGCATCATAAGCATTGCCATGACTATACGAATAATCATAAGTCACATTGTCCTTAAACCAATTAAATACATTTAGTACAGTTTCTGCATTATCACTACCCCTGCAGCTATTTAGTACTTCTCTTGCTTTAGCGCTCATGGCATTAAATTGTGTATCATCAAGATACATCTGGGTTGTAGTATCAGTTTCATAACACATTACCTGATAGCCACCAACGCTTTTTTTACCTGCAGTTGTCCTAATAGTATAACGATAAACCATACTAGCAAAATTATTATAAAGACCGCTATCATTAATCATTAATCCAATGAGATTCTCACATAAATCATCCTCATAATAATAGCTTTTTGACACAGTTCCCCCAGTGTTATATTGATTAATCATATTATTAATCAATTCATCCTTTGTGATATATGTGTAGCCGCTTGCCTCATAAAAAGCCTCAAAGGAATCGTACCACACACCATTAATATTTACTTTCCCATCATCAGCCAAGCAATTGATAGTTTGTAAAGAAAAAATAATACTAATCATAATAAAGACTAAAGCTAAAGACCATGTCCTTTTCTTAGTCTTTCCCCATATATTAATCATAAAATCGCTTCTCTCTGATAAACACAAAACACTATCTGCCTTTATTATTCCCCTTACTCTCCATATCTAAGACCTGCCGATTCAGCAGCTCTTTCTAAAATATCGCACACTGAAATTGAATGTGCTAATGATTCATTAACCTTATCGTAATCATCAGTTTCAATAGCCTTTACAAAGTCTCTAAATTCCTGAACCATTCTATGATGTACTTCCTTAGGTCTAAATTCCTCCTTGGCAATATTATCACCGTGACCAATATAAATATCTAATCCTCTTAAACTATTGGCACTATCTGGAACCTTAAAGTAACCCTCTTCACCCTGAACCATAATAAATGACTCACTATCAGAATCCTTGCAAGCCACAAGTTCTGCCACAAAATCCTTATATACAAGAATCAATGTACCTGACACATCAATTCCGTTATAACCTTTGTTAGCCACATATAATACATCCTCTGGCTGACCAAATAAGCCAACCACAAAATTTATATTATAGACATTAATATCCATTAAAGCTCCACCATAAGATTCTAGCTGGAATGCTGGAGCAGGAAATCCATCTTTATATTTTGGATAGCGTGATGAATACTGTGAAAAATTACATTGAACCATACGTATCCTTCCAAGCCAAGGCACAGTCTCCTTTACCTTCTCAAAAGTCTCATTATGGAACACTGTCATAGCTTCAAAAATAAATAAGTGATGATCAAGTGCAATTGATGCCAAATCCTTAGCTTGACTAGCTGTAGCTGTAAAAGGTTTCTCAACAATTACATTCTTACCTGCAATTAAGGCTAATTTAGCGTAGTCATAATGCATACTATTAATAATTCCAATATAGACTGTATCTGCACTAGTCTCCATTAGCATTTTTTCATAGTCTGTATAGACCTCCATAATGCCATAATCATCAGCAAGCATCTTTGTCTTATTTAAGCTAGTAGGTCTACCCCAAATTGAAACCACTTCAATCTCATGAATATCCTGCAAAGCAAACAAGCACTCATTAACAATCTTTCCATTACCAACAATAGCTAGTTTCATAAGCTTTAATCTCCTTTTTATTATTAATGTTTATAGTTGTATAAATATTAATTACTGTTCTTTATCATCTGATAATTTTAGTTGACTAAAATCAATCAAATCAGCCATTGTAAATACTGTTGGAGTTAAGGCCTCCACAAAAGCCTTTCTCATCTTCTCATACTCTTCAGAATTTCTTGATGCCTTAAATAAAAGAGCTGTATTTCTTGCATCAGTTAAGCCATCATGAGCTTTACCCTGAAAAGCCAAACCGCTTAAATCCACAGCCTTAGATAAGGACAAAATATGACTTAAATGAAGTTCCTTCTTAAATTCATTCTGATAATCAATCCAATTATCATACATATATTTAAGTCCTTCATTACTTTCAAATTCAGTTAAGTTCTTGGCCTTTATTTCATTTTGTAATTGTAATTTATCACAATCACTCCATGAATAAATCTTATAATCATGACCACACCAGTTAATAAAGCGTTTTAAAACATTAGCAAAATGATCCGCTCCTGATACATCAACAGTTGTAATTCCAGTAAGCTGAACGAACTTAGGCTCAATAATTGAGTTATATTGAGGCTTTACGTATTCCTTAAATTCATCAACAACTTCTAGGTTCTCATCTAATCTAACTGCGCCTATTTCAATAGTTTCCTGTCTGCTAATTCTTTTAAATTCTTTATGTTCCTTAGCCACATTATTCATTTCCAAGTCAATAAAAATATGTTTCATAGGCCCCCATTTTTACTCTTTCCAATGTAATCTGTGTAATTCACCCTCTAAACTCATGTCTGTAAATCCCTGCTGTCTTAATGCTTCATAAGCAACAATAGCCACTGAATTAGATAAATTAAGGGATCTAATTTCTCCAATCATTGGAATTCTTACACATGTATCTTCATTATCCACTAGAATTTCCTCTGGAATTCCAGCACTTTCCTTACCAAACATAATATAACAATCTTCTTCATAATTAACCTGTGTATAAGTCTTATGTGCCTTAGTTGTAGCCATATAAATCTTGGCATTAGGATTTTTTTCTAAAAAATCATTATAATCCTTATAAGTTCTAACATCTAATTTATCCCAATAATCAAGGCCAGCTCTTTTTAACATCTTATCATTAATTCTAAAGCCTAGTGGTTCTATTAAATGTAGAGTTGCTCCAATTGCAACACAAGTTCTTCCTATATTTCCAGTATTAGCTGGCATTTCTGGTTCATGTAAAACTATATTAATCATACTAACTCCTAAATATCTTTATTACATAACCATTATACTATTAATACTAAAAAAAGCCAAAACTACTTTCGCAGCTTTGGCTTAACTTTAATTAAACGCACTATTATTCTGTCTTAATAGCAATATCAAGTTCCATAGCAACTCCAGCTTCATTACTTAGAGGAATACAGATATTTTTAGTATAATTCTGGGTTAACTTCATAGCACCACGTACTAAAGTAGGTGGTGTAATATCAATACCTACACCTTTAGTAGAAAGAATTGTAGCTGCATTACCCATTATCATGTTTCCTAATTCAGAAATTGCACTAGTAGACATATCGTCAAGTTCAGTAACTGGCATACCCATCATCATCTTAGATGCTATTTCTAAAGCCTTCTGGTAAGTAAGAGCAATCAACACCTGACCTCTCATTTCACCTGTAACACCTATCATGATAATAACCGAATCATTCTCAAATTCTGTTGTTTTTACATATGGTTTGCCTACCTTTAACTCCATCTGACATGCGTCCTTAAAAATGCTCACTGCTGCCATAAGAAAAGGGTTGATGTAATCTACATTAATATCAGCCATATATATATCCTCCTTCGGATTAATTTGTAGTTCTGAAGTTTCCATATTACATAGCTATATCTAAGTATGGCTTTTGTTGCTATAAATTCACTTAAGATTCTAACTCTGTAATAAATTCCTTAATTCGCGACAAGCCTTCCTTAAGTTTATCAATTGAATATGCGTATGAAATTCTTAAAAATCCCTCTCCGCAGTCTCCAAAAGCAGTTCCCGGTACTACTGCTAATTTTTTCTCCTTAAGGAGTTTTGTTGCAAATTCATCTGATGTCATACCGAACTTTTTGATTGAAGGGAATATATAGAACGCACCAAAGGGTTCAAAACATTCCAATCCCATCTCTCTAAATGCATTAACAAGATACCTACGTCTTTGATTATAGGCCTCCACCATCTTATTAACGTCTTCATCACAATTTTTCAAAGCTTCTACGGCAGCAAACTGACTATTAGTTGGTGCGCACATAATAGCAAACTGATGCAATTTAATCATCTGCTTTATTATAGCTTTAGGACCACACGCATAACCAAGTCTCCATCCTGTCATAGCAAAAGCCTTTGAAAAGCCATTAATAACTATTGTTCTTTCCTTCATTCCTGGGAATTCTGCAATAGAAACATGTCTTTCTTCTCCATATGTTAATTCAGAATAAATCTCATCTGATAACACAAATAAATCATGTTTAATTATTATTGGCACAAGTTTCGCTAATTCATCTCTATTCATTATAGCACCAGTTGGGTTATTAGGGAATGGTAAAACTAAAATTTTTGTTTTATTAGTAATATTTTCTTCCAATTCCTCCGGTGTAAGCTTAAAACCATTTTCTTCTTTAAGGTTGATAATTACTGGTTTTGCATCAGCCATAACTGCACAAGGCAAATAAGAAACATAACTTGGCTGAGGAATTAAAACTTCATCCCCTGGGTCAACCATACATCTAAGTGCCACATCAATAGCTTCACTACCTCCAACAGTGACCATAGTCTCATCTATTGGATCATATTCTAAGTTGTATCTTCTCTTAAGATAATTACAAATCTCAATACGTAATTCCTTAAGACCTGCATTAGAAGTATAGAAAGTTCTACCCTTCTCTAATGCATAAATTCCCTCCTCTCTAACATTCCAAGGAGTATCAAAATCAGGCTCACCTACGCCTAATGAAATAGCATCTGGCATTTCGCTAACTACATCGAAAAATTTTCTAATACCAGAAGGTTCAATGCTCAATATTTTGTTGGAAAGTGCATTTCTCATGGTGTCACTAACATCCTTTCGTCCTTATTATCTGCCTCAAATACAGTACCGTAATCCTTATACTTCTTTAAAACAAAGTGAGTAGAAGTGCTAAGCACTGACTCCATAGGAGCAAGTTTAGCATGTACGAAATTCGCCACTGACTTCATGGACTTTCCTTCTATAATAACAGTAAAATCAAAACCACCAGACATTAAGTAAACACTAGTTACTTCTTCGTAGTTATAGATTCTTTCTGCAATACTATCAAAACCTAAGCCTCTTTGAGGAGTTACCTTAACCTCAATAAGGGCTGTAACCTTCTCGTCATCTGTCTTATCCCAGTTAATCAAAGTGTTATATCCACAGATAACGTGTTCTTTTTCCATCGCTGCAATTTCATTGGCTACTTCAACATCTGTTAAGCCTAACATAATCGCCATGTCGTGAATATCTATACGACCGTTCTTTTCTAGCATGTTTAAAATTTTGTCTCTCATAATCCACATCCTTCACATAACTTATATTATCTAGTTTTGAAAACTAAAAGAGCTTGTTTTCTAAACTAAATTACAACTTTATAAATTTCATCTTGACCTGGCATTTCAAGAAATCTTTCTTCTGATAGACTTCTTATTATTTTATTATTACTGCTTACGAATTCACCAATAACATTAGCAGTCACATTCTTTTCGTTTAATATATTAACTATATCACATTCTCCAAAATATGTCACTAATAATGTCCCCATTGATTCTAACTCATATGGGTTAATGCCGTACATTTCACAGATTTCAATAATTTCTTGTCTTACAGGAACCTTTCGAATATCAATTTCAAATCCTGCATTACCCTTAATTGAATAATCCCAAAGTGAATTAAGCACTCCACATTCGCAAACAGCACAAACACTACCATTTATGCCATTGTCTCTAAAATAATCATAGATAAAATCCGCAGTCTTTGATGCATCAAGCTCTATATCCTCACCTAGAGCTCTTCCTACAACATCCTCTGTATATCTATTAAGGATTTCATCTTTTTTAGCATTATAAATTCTTCTAACACCACTAAGTCCAATAGGATTAACCACTGCAATCTTTGCCCCAGCAATAGATTTATGAGCAGTAAGGTCTAACTTAGTAATTTCTTTTTTAGTACTAGCAACTCCAAATACAGTAGTTACCGGCTTATTAACATTCTTACTTACCTGCACATCTATATTAGCAATAGTTACATTAAAGTAAGCGCACCATTTTTCAAGGTCTTCAATAATCTCTCTAACCCTGATTTCCCTAGAATTCTCATCAACTAATATGCTAGCAGTTATATAATCAAGACTTGCGCCACTAGCATGTAACTTGTTAGATACATCAATAACAGCGTAAGGCTTAGAACTAATAGCTGTGCATACATTTAAGGAACCGAAACTCGCAATGGCGCTTTGCTCACTTAAATAAGCACGATTAATATCAATAGCCCCACGCTTTTTAATTTTCTTAAAAATTGTTCTATCAAAAATAGAACTTTTAACTCTACCTAAATCCATATTTATCTTTCCATTCTTTCGTGATATACTCTAATAAAACTAAACTATTAGTGAATATAACATTGGAACAATCATTGCGATAACAAGGATTATAACCACAACTAATAATGCTGTTTTATTTTTCTTGTTACTAAAATTTATCATTACTACCTCCGAGGTGACCTTATGAAATTATTACTTCCATACATATTTGTGTTAATTGTTATTTTTAATTATATCCTAAGAAGAGGTTCTACAAAACAACAAAAAAGAACCGATGAATTCTGGGAAAAAGAGCGAAAAGCTAATCTAACTAGAAAACAGGATATAAGTAAATTAGATTATATAACAATTTCTAATAATCTTCCACAACTAAATAATGATCAGGCACTTGCCCTTGCAGTTTCTGATAATAAGACACTTTTAAGAAGATTTGAGGAAATCGAACATCTTAAGGATAAAAAAATCCTTAATCTTTCATCTATTAGTAATACAGACTTAAAACTAGAATATGGGCCAGCTAATTTAAACCTACTATCAGAGTATGATGATAATTACACTACTCTAGTAAAAAATCTAGCAATTATAGGTCATGAACTAATTAATCTAGGGCTTAAGGATAAGGCTTGTATATTTTTAGAGTATGGAATCCAATTAAATACAGATATTAAGAGCAATTATTCTGATTTAGCTATTCTTTATATTGAAAATAATGAGGAATCAAAATTAGATGAATTAATAAAAAAAGCCAATACTCTAAATTCGATTAACAAGGAAATAATTCTTGCACAACTTGAAGAATTAAAAACAAACCAGAAAATAATATTTAATGAATAATATCTGTTGCAAATGCGTAGCAATTGCAATGTAGCCTCATGTTAGTGCGAAGCGCATTTGAATGAATGAGGTTCAATATAATAAGAGGTTGTAAGCAAGCTTACAACCTCTTATTATTATGGTTTTAATATAACAAATAAGTTTTTATTGAACAAGCTAATCTAAGGAGATTGTGTTACACCTTCTCCACTAGGTTCACCAGTAGTGCCTTCAGAGGCTGCACTAGTGCTTTCACTTTGACTTTCAGTTTCACTGCTTGTTTCATCACCAGTCGACGTTTCATCTATACTTCCAGTCTCTGTCTCTGTTTCGCTTTCAGTTTCAGTTTCGGTCTCAGTCTCAGTCTCCGTCGGACTTTCAGTTGGCTTAGATATTATATTTAAGGATAATTCCTTAGTAATCATACCATTTCTTGGATCAACAAAACTATAGGATACAATATATGAACCAGGCGAAGTGATAACGCTTGTATAATCACGCTCATTTCCAGCTAAATCCCTAATAGTCATTTCTAGTTCCACATCGTAACCAATACAATTTTTGCCATGGGCATTATCTCTTAAATAAGCAGATAAACTGTCACTACCCTCATCTAGATTAACTGGATTTCCATACCTATCACATCCTTGCGTTAAAGTAAAGGAAGCAACATCAAAATTAATGCCCGGCTCCTGTAAGCCTTGTACTTCGTAGTTTCCATAGCTAAAGAAAGCTATATCCATATCACACCAACCATTAATGCCTGGTACTGTATCAGTAACACCATATTGCCATACATCATATGGAATATCTGGATATTCTGGAACAGAATTACCATAATCCCATGCATTAGATGTGTAATAATACTCTTTAAAATAAACAGCTAACCAAGTCTTATACTTGCTTGTAAGTTCTGCAGTATTAACAGCGCCTCTCCAATCAGATCTATTAAAATAAATCATTGGAGTATATCCGTAACTTGCAACTACACCAGCAAAAGTATTACAAATATCTGTTAATTGCTGACGATCAAGTCTATTAGCAACCCTGTATCCATCAGCTGATTCCCAGTCAAAACAAACCGGATAAGTAATCTGATATTTGCTGATTAACTGAATTGTCATTGAAGCTTCTTGATAAGCCTCTTCTACACTAAGAGCCTGTGAGAAAAAGTAAACTCCCACCTGAATACCATTAGCTATCGCGCCCTGAATATTCTGCTCAAACTTTGGATCTTCATATAACGAACCTTCGCTTGCAGTGCTTCTACCAGCACATTTAATAATAGCAAACTTAACACCTGATGCAGCAACCTGCGACCAATCAATATCTCCCTGCCACTTTGAAACATCGATACCCTTTACAATTCCACTATATTCATAAATACTTGTAGAATTAGATGGTGTCTCCTCAACTACCTCGCCAACGACAGTCTCGCTTGAGTCGTCTTCTCCAATATCTAACTCTTCATAGGAAATAATCTTAACTGGTTGAGAAGTATCCTCGATCATCTCTAGGATAGCTTCTTCTTTGACTTCTTCCTGTGCAATAAACATATCTTCTGTAAATTTAGTATCAGCATCATCCATAGAATGAGGTAAGACCACATTTAAAAGGTCTATATTCCCTTCATCAGATAAAACCTCTTCCTTCACATCCGACTTAGAATTAGATTTACTCTTAGTGCCTGCTATAACCGAACCTCCTACTCCTACAACAACCAAAGTAGTTAAGAGTGTACAACTAGCAATAATTCCTACCTTAAATTGGATAGGCGTAAGGGCTCTGATTTTAGCTTTACTTTTCTTAAGTAACGATAAAATCTTTTCCCTCATACGTAATCGCTCCTAATAATATTTTGTTATATACGAAATGTATAAAAATATTATATCTCATGTTATTTTCTTTTGCAAAAATATAGTTGCCTATTTTTCTAGTACTTTATAACTAGATTTTAAAAGTTATACATAAATAGTACCAGAATATTTTTCTGTCATAAGAATAAAAATCGAGATTTTTAGACTTTTTTGATAGTTTTTCTCAAAAAAATATATACTTTTTATAGTATAATTAGTATACTTATATTAAGAATTTTAAACGAATAAGGAGGGTTCGATTTGAAAAACTATTTTGATTTAACTGGACAAGTAGCTATTGTAACTGGTTGTTCAACAGGCCTTGGTGTGCAGCTTGCAAAAGCACTTGCAAATCAAGGAGCCAATATAGTTGCTCTAGCTAGACGTAAAGAATTAATTGATGAAGTTGCAGCTTCAATAAACAAAGAATACGGGGTTAAGACACTTGCAATTCCTTGTGATATTACAGACACAGCTAAGGTTGAAGATGCAGTTGATCAAGTAATGAAGGAATTTGGTCGAATTGACATTTTAATTAACAACGCCGGAACCGGTGCCGTTGCTCCAGCTGAAGAAATTACTGATGAACAATTCGCAAATGAGATGAATATTGATTTATTTGGCTCATTTAAAGTAGCAAGAGCTGTTGCTAGTAAAGCAATGCTAGCTGCTAAATATGGACGTATTATAAACATTGCTTCAATGTATGGTCTTGTTGGTAATAAGATTGCACCTGCATCACCTTACCATGCAGCTAAGGGTGGCGTAGTTAACTTAACTCGTGCTCTTGCAGCAGAATGGGGCGAGAAAGGGATTAATGTAAACTGCATCTGCCCTGGATATTTTGAAACACCTCTTACAAAGGAAACACTTGAATCAGAATATTTCCAGGAATATGCAAAAACAATGATTCCATTATCAAGATATGGTAAGGAAGGCGAACTTGATACAGCTGCAATCTTCCTTTCATCTCCATTAAGTTCTTATGTTAATGGACTAATTTTACCAGTAGATGGTGGTTATACATCACTCTAATCAAAGATTCTACCCAGGCTAAAGGCGATAAACCTTTAGCCTTTTTTATTGCTTAAAAAAAGGTTATTTTTTCCTAAATCTTATGGTATAATTTTATTAAGAATTGTATTGTAAAAGTAAACTTTTAAACTTTGCGCTGGAATAACAACTTGAACCTCATGCATTTTAGTGCGCTTCG
>Ga0247611_10001166_pt1 | contig 48141 bp, 42 predicted proteins | sample 177DNAGHGhighgp2_FD_192422 | JGI IMG/M metagenome (GOLD analysis project Ga0247611, IMG submission 192422) | Sheep rumen microbial communities from Palmerston North, Manawatu-Wanganui, New Zealand - 1770 DNA GHGhigh gp2 | ecosystem: Host-associated > Mammals > Digestive system > Stomach > Rumen... | reverse complement strand
AAAGAAGAAGTTTTAAGAGTGGAACATTTAACAATGATTGACCCATTCTCTAAAAAGAAGGTGGTTAATGATGTCTCTTTTAACGTTAGAAAAGGAGAAATTGTCACTTTAGCGGGAATTGATGGGAATGGGCAACAAGAAGTGATTTACGGTATTACCGGCATTAAAAAAGCTCATGAGGGCACTATTCTTTTAGATAAGAAAGATATCTCTTCTTATTCCATTAGAGAAAAAATTAAAGCAGGTATCTCTCATATTCCAGAAGATCGACATAAACATGGCTTAATCTTAGATTATTCTATCTATGAGAATACTGTACTAGATCGATATTACGAAAAAGAATTCTCAAAATGTTTATTTTTAAATGAAAAGAATATTAAAAAATACGCGGATAAATTAATCGATAAATATGATGTTAGATCTAGTGGAGATGGTAACACCATCGTTAGAAGTATGTCAGGTGGTAATCAACAAAAGATAATTGTTGGTAGAGAAATAGAACGTAACCAAGATTTATTAATTGCCGTTCAGCCAACTAGAGGTTTAGATATTGGGGCAATTGAAGGAATTCATAACCTTTTGCTTAAGCAAAGAGAAGAAGATAAAGCGATTTTATTAGTCTCTTTAGAGTTAGATCAAGTCTTTGCGCTTTCTGATCGTATACTAGTGATGTATGAAGGGGAAATTGTTGGTGAATTCACTCCAGATAATGTGAATAAAGAAACTTTAGGCTTATATATGTCAGGCGCAAAAAAAGATGAAGTTAATGCGATTAAGGAGGGTATAAATGAATAAGATTAAATCATTTTTCTCTTCTTTAATTAAAAAAGACTCTACTAAAACAGTAGTGACCTCTTTATGGTGTGCTTTAATTGGCTTAATTCTTGGATTTTTAATTTTATTAGTCATTAATCCTTCTAATGCAGCATATGGCATGACTTCAGTACTAGGAAATTATTTAATCTTTTCTAGTCCAACTGATAGATTAAATTATTTTGGTCAAACATTAGCAAAAACCGCGCCATTAATTGCGATGAGCTTATCGATTTTAGTTTCTTATAAAGCAGGCTTATTTAATTTAGGTGCTTCTGGACAATATTCTATTGCGGTACTCGTGATTTGCCTTTTAGGAGCAGGAGCGAATTGGCCGTGGTATATAGTGATGATTATTGCCATGATTGCCGCTGCTATTTGGTCTATGCTTACCGGCTTATTAAAAGCGTTCTTTAATGTTAACGAAGTTATTTCTGGCATTATGCTTAACTGGATTGCCTTATATTTAGTTAATGGTATTTTATCTAATGCTGGTGATAGCATTTGGGACGGGGCTCACTCTGAATCAGTTGCAATTACAAGCGCATCTAATTCCTTTATTCCTTCAATTGGATTAGACAAATTATTTGCCGGTAACTCCATTGTCGGATTAGGAATGATTTTAATTCTAATAGTAGTCATAATTATCTTTATTTTGTTAAAGAAAACGACAGTCGGCTACGAACTTAAGGCTACTGGCTTAAATAGTGATGCTGCTAGATACGCTGGAATTAGCAAAGTTAAAAGTATTTTAATTGCGACCGCTATTTCAGGAGCTTTAGCAGGATTAGCAGCTTCACTTAATCTACAAAACAGCTTTACTACTTGGAGATTATCTTCCGTTCCTCCAGAAATTGGCTTCCAAGGAATTTCTTCAGCCTTCTTAGGAGGGCTTCATCCAATTGGAATAATTTTTTCTTCATATTTCATTATGCATATCACTGAAGGTGGATCAATGATTACTGATTTAGGCTTCTCTCCTGAAACTGCCTCAATTATGACTTCAGTTATCATTTATTTATCTGGATTTGTCTTCTTTATTAAAGAAGTAATGAGAAAATATGAAATTAAAAATGAACTTAATATGCTAAGTAGAAATAAGGAGAACAAAGTATGAGTGCGGTATTATTTCTTTTAGCGTTTGTTTCTATTCTTACTATTGTCGCTTTAGGAGGAATGTTCTCCGAAAAAAGTGGAACAGTGGCTTTATCTTTAGAGGGCTTCATGACTTTTGGCGCTTTTAATGCTGGCATGGTGATGTACGTACTTCCTAATACGGTTCCCGCTGGGATTAGCGCTTTAATTGTCATTCTAGTCGCGATAGTTAGTGCGGGACTATATTCTCTTTTATTAGCGGTAGCCTGTGTCACTTTTAAAGCTAATCAAACTTTAGTAGGAACAGCCTTAAATATTTTAGCTACTGCTTTAGCAGTAGTCTTAATCAAACAAATCACTAAAACTGAAGCTTTACCAGTTGGTAATTCTCGTCTTAGTTTCATGAGATTCTATGAGATATTTAATGTTAATTTCTTTGGTATGCAAGGAGTGAGATTTAACTGGCTTATTCTTATCGCCTTAGTTTTAGTTCCTATCATTTATGTCGTTATTTATAAAACCAGATTCGGCTTAAGACTTTCTAGCTGTGGAGAAAATCCATCTAGTGCGGATTCTTTAGGCATTAATGTTAATAAGACTCGATATATTGGCATTCTTCTTTCTGGAATGTTAGCGGGATTCGGTGGGTTATTTTTAATCACCATGAATTCTGAATGGGAATTCGCTAACGGGGCAACTGGATTTGGTTATCTCGCTTTAGCGGTCTTAATCTTTGGTCAGTGGAAGCCTTTATATATTTTATTAGGAGCTTTAATATTCTCAGGATTTAAGACATTATCAGTTTTCTATTCATCAATTAATTTCTTAGAAAAACTTGGTATATCATCTTACTTTTATTTAGCTCTTCCTTATGTAGTGTGTTTAATTGTTCTTATATTTACAAGTAAGAAAAATGTTGGCCCGAAAGCTTTAGGCGAGCCGTACGATAAAGGTAAAAGATAAGCAAAGTGATATACTACCACCACTTATAGAAGTGGGGGCTTCTTGCTCGATGACTCTATCTCCACAAGATGATAAGAACATTCCGCACAAAAGTGTTACACAATCTAATTTTTTTATCATGTCGCTACTATAAATAATCTCATTATGTTAATATAGTTAGCGGTAACTAACTCAGTTATCAAAGAGATTTAAAATTATGAATAAATATATATTAGGAATTGATGGAATGGCGTGCGGGATGTGTGAGATGCATGTCGAAGATAAATTAAGAAAAGCCATTAAACTTAAAAAAGTTAGTGCCTCTCACATTAAAAATAATGTTGTTGTTATTACAGAATTAGAATTAAGCGAAGAAGATTTTAAGAAGATTTTAGATCCAACTGGCTATCGAGTTACTTCTTATGAAAAATCTGTAGCGGTGAAAAAATTCTTCAGATGGAGATAATATGGAGCAATATGTTTACCCTTTAATTGGGGTACCCTTAATTTTTATATGTACGACTTTAGGAGCGGTATTTGTTTTCTTTGTTAGAAAAAAAGATATTTCTCCTAGATTAAATAAAATCTTTATTGGTTTTGCCGCTGGGGTAATGTTTTCCGCTTCATTTTTCTCTTTAATTAAACCTGCTTTAGAGACAAATGTAAGTTATATGCCTACTTGGGTGATAGTGATGATATCTATTGCTTTAGGAGCGGGTTTCTTATGGCTTATTGATAAAATTGTTCCTCATTTTCACGCTTCTGAGAATTCTGATGAAGGTTTACCAACTAGAAGACTAAGTAAAACATCTAAGATGTTTATCGCGGTCACCATCCATAATGTTCCTGAAGGTTTATCAGTTGGTATTGCTTTTGGTGTCGCTTTATCTGAGCCAAATAACGCAGCTTTATTAATGGGTGCATTATTACTCTCTGTTGGTATTGGTATACAAAATATTCCAGAAGGAGCGGTGGTCTCTTTGCCTATTAAAAGTGAAACCGGTTCCTCTACTAAAGCATTTATTTTTGGGATGTTATCTGGAATAGTGGAACCAATCGCCGCAGTGATTGGTTTATTCTTAGCTATGCAAATTCAAGGCATTATGCCTTGGGCATTAGCCTTCGCTGCTGGATGTATGATTTATGTGGTGGCAGAAGAAATGATCCCAGAAATGACTAGTGAAGGTCATGATCATTTTGGAGTCTGGTCATTTATTTTTGGCTTTATTATTATGCTAGCCCTTGATTGCATTCAATTTTAATTTATATTAAAATATTTAAGTTATGAAACGCTTAGAATCACAAGAAGATTATTTAGAAAAAATCTTACAAATTTCTCAAAAGAAAGAAACAGTTCATGCGATTGATATCGCTCGAGAAATGTCTTTTTCTAAACCTTCAGTTTCAATTGCGATGAATAAACTAAAAGAATTAGGCTATATCGAGATTAATGATAAGGGTGATATTACCCTTACTGAATCAGGAAAAGAAATTGCACAAAAAACGCTAGAAAAACATGTTGTTTTAACGAAAATGTTAATGTATTTAGGTGTGGATGAAGAAACTGCTTCAGAAGACGCTTGTCGTATGGAACATGATATATCCGATAAGACCTGGATGCTAATAAAAAAACATTGGGACGAACACAAATAATTTAAATATTTTATTATTTATAATAAAGAGTTAAGAGTTAGTTTATACTAACTTTTTTCTTTACACGCGAATAAATAGGTATATAATATATTCGGTTAGTCGAAACTAACTATTATAAGGAGGATATTATATGCCAATTGCATTAGCACCAATTAATCAAGAATTAAAAGTTATTAAAGTTCTTGCTGATGATAAAACCAAAAAGCATTTAGAAAGCTTAGGCATTTTGGTCAATTCCTCTTTGACTATTGTTTCTTCTGTTAATGGTGGCGTTGTGGTCGCTGTTAAAGAAGGTAGACTTGCTTTAGATCGTTCTATAGCAAGTAAAATTCTAGTAGCGTAGAAAGGAAGGAATTTATGCTTAAAAAACTAGATGAGTTTAACGTAGGCGAGACTGGCCTAATTAAAATGGTGGAAGGCGAAGGTAGAATTCGCCGTAGACTATTTGATATGGGTGTCACTCCCGGAGCGACAGTGTATCTCCGTAAAAAAGCCCCACTCGGTGATCCTTTAGAAGTGACGATTAGAGGATACGAATTAACGCTTCGTAAAAATGAAGCACATTTCGTCATATTAGAAGTTAAGGAGGGCCAATAATGAAACGTTTTGCATTAGCGGGTAATCCTAACTGTGGTAAAACCACTTTATTTAACTCTTTAACCGGTAGTACCGCGCATGTCGGTAACTGGCCTGGAGTTACTGTTGAAAAGAAAGACGGAGTTTACAAAAAACTTAAAGAACCAATTTCTATTATCGATTTACCAGGAATTTATTCTTTATCTCCATATACTCCAGAAGAAGTAGTTTCAAGAAACTATATCTTAGATGAACATCCTGATTGCGTTATCAATATTATTGACGCCACAAACTTAGAAAGAAACTTATATTTAACTACTCAATTATTAGAAATTAATGTTCCAGTAATTGTTGCTTTAAATATGATGGACGTCCTTGTAAAAAATGGTGACTCAATTGATGTTGAATCTATTGAAAAGAAATTAGGTGTTCCAGTAGTTTCTATTTCTGCTTTAAAAGAGAATAACTTAGAAGAATTAATGTCTAGAGCATTAGAAACTTCTAACACTCCTAGAGAAGGAAAAACAATTATTTCTAATAAAGATTTATTACATCTCATTGGCGATGTTCGTATTGCTTTTGAAGGTCAAAAAGTTGAAAATCCACTTTTCCACGCGATTAAATTAGTGGAAAAAGATGAATTAGAAACCGAAATGCATCCTGATTTAATCCCAATGGTGGAAGCCTTTAAAAAGACATTTAACGATGAAACATTCGGTAATGACTTTGAAGCGGTAATCGCTGATAGTAGATATCAATTTATTTCTTCTAATTTCCATAACTCAGTAAAAAGAAAAGAAGTGGAAATTGTCGAAGACAACAAACATAAAAAACATAAAGAATCTAAATCAGATCGAATTGATAAAGTTTTAACACATAAAGTGTTTGGCTTAATCATTTTTGCGGTCATTATGTTCTTTGTTTTCCATTTAACATTCTCTGAAAATTTATTTTTCGTAGGTGCAGCATTTAAAAATAATGGTGTTGCTCCTTCTTTTGAAGGAACAATCTATGAAGGTTTAATATGGACAGATAGTGGAATTAATTCCCCTGGTGTTATTTTATTCAATTTCTTTGATATGTCGTTCTCCGCTTTAATTGGAGATGATGTACCAGGAATTGGTATGGGTGTTATTCGAAGCGGAATGATTAACGCTTTCGGTGACGGACACTGGTTTGTTGGATTTGTGAATGATGGTGTATTAGCGGGTTTATTTGCTATATTAGGCTTCTTACCACAAATATTAGTCTTATTCTTATTCTTCTCTATCATGGAAGATACTGGATATATGGCTCGTGTCGCCTTTATTTTAGATAGAATATTCCGTAAATTTGGTTTATCAGGAAGAGCGTTTATCCCAATGATTATGGGATTTGGTTGTTCGGTCCCAGCAATGGTGAATACCAGAACTTTAGCTGATGATAAAGAAAGAACTGCCACTATTAGAGTTATTCCTTTCTTCTCATGCGGTGCTAAACTTCCTATTTTAGTAGCGATTGCAGGTGGTATTTTACAAGTATTCCACGCAGGTAATGTTGATGTCATTATTTATAGCATGTACGCCGTTGGTGTTGTGGCAGCTATTATCTGTGCTTTAATTATGAGACATACTACAATGCGCGGAGAAGCTGCTCCATTTATTATGGAATTACCAGAATATCACTGGCCACAATTTAAAGGTTTAATGATCCATTTATGGGATAAAACTAAACACTTCGTTAAGAAAGCATTTACCATTATTTTAGCTTCTACAATTGTTATTTGGTTCTTATCTAATTTCGGTTGGAACTGGCAATATCTCGGTAGCTTTGAATGGTCAATATTACAAAGTATTGGTCAATTCATTCAACCAATCTTTACTCCACTTGGTTTTGGTTCTCAACTCAATTCTCTTGGCTGGGTATTTGCGGTTGCCGCTATTACCGGATTAATTGCAAAAGAAAATGTTATTTCTACTTTTGCCGCTTTAGCAGCGATTGTTGTAGCCACTAACCCAGCAATTGTTGCTGAACTTGAAGCCTTAGGCGAAGTTGAAGAAGGTGTCGATAGTGCTTATGCAATGATTGCCGCAACTGGTATAACCTGGCAAGGCTGCATTTCCTTTATCGCCTTTAATATGTTAACCATTCCTTGCTTTGCAGCCTGCGCAACAGCGAAAGCAGAATTACCAAAAGGTAAATTTAGATGGACATTATTATTCTGGATTGTTGCTAGCTTCGTTGCCTCTTCCGTTATCTATTTGTTCTTAAGCATGTTTGATAGAACAAGTTATATCTGGGCTATTCCAAGCTTTGCGGGTGCAGCTTTATTAGCCGCTATTGCGATTTATTTAATCGTCAGATATAACAAATCTCACCCAGTTATGAGGGCATAAAATATGAATACATCCCCTTGGCTTGAAATTATTGTTGGAATTGCGATATTTATCTTCTTTTTAGGACTCTTTTTAAGATACCTCTATAAGAAGAAACATCATATTCATACTTGCGAATGTGGGATGGTTCATAAAAATAAAGAACAATTATTAAAAGAATATCGAAAAACTTATTGTTCCAAAAAATAACCTCAAAGGCCGCTTGAATAAAAGCGGTCTTTTCTTATGCGCGCTAGTGGTGGTAAAATAAACAAGAATTTGAAAGTTAAGGAGTAATCATATGAAAATCTTGAGACTTGTATTTTCTAAATGGCTAATCAGTGTCCTTTTGCTTTTAGCCCAAGTTGCTGCAATAGTATTAGTGGCTATCTATTTAATTGAATACCTTATCTGGTTCCAAGTTATTAGTGTAGCGATTGGCGTCATTGTTTTCTTTGCGTGCGTTAACCGTAAAGAAAACCCAGAATATAAAATTCCATGGTTATTCTTGATTTTATTCTTACCTCTATTTGGTGTTTTATTTTATTTAATGTTTTCTAGAGTCAATACTTCTAGAAAAATGAGAAAGATATACGCTAAAGCGTATGATGAACTACTCCCTTATGTTAATAATATTGATAAGGATATTGAAAAAGCTTATGAATATATGGGTGATAGACAAGGGATTGATCGATACTTAAAAGAGAATTCTGGTTTAGGCCCTCAACAAAATAACGAAGTGAAATATTATCCAGTTGGGGAATTAATGTGGAAAGATATGCTTGAAGCATTGGAGTCCGCAAAGAAATTTATTTTAATGGAATATTTTATTGTTGATCCAGGTCATATGTGGGATTCCATTCACGAAATTTTAGCTAGAAAAGCCAAAGAAGGAGTAAGAGTCCATCTTGTCTATGATGATTTAGGCACAATGACAATGCTTAGAAGTGGCTACTATAAAAAGCTTAGAAAAGAAGGCATTGACGCTCATAAATTTAATCCATTTACCCCGATTGTCTCTGCTGTTTATAATAACCGTTCTCACCGTAAGATTATGGTGGTGGATGGCTTAATCGGATTTACCGGCGGTATCAATTTAGGTGATGAATATATCAATGAAAATGATAGACTAGGCCACTGGAAAGATACTGGTTTAAGAATGAGAGGAACCGCTGTTAATTCTTTAACTGCTTTGTTCTTTACAGACTTTATTATCGCTAAAAGAGAGATTCCTGAATTCGATTTTTATTTTAATAAAAACCCAGAGAAATTTAATACTCCTGGCACTATTTGTCCTTTTGGAGATGGTCCTAGACCACTTTACTATGAACAAATTGGTGAAGAAAACTTCATCAATATTGTGGGACAAGCTAAGAAATATTTCTATATTTCAACCCCTTACTTAATTATTGACCATCACTTTACTCAAGCTCTTAAAAATGCAGCGATGAGAGGAGTGGATGTGAGAGTCATCACTCCTCATATTCCAGATAAAAAGATTGTCTTCTGTTTAACTCGTAGTTCTTATAAAGAGTTAAGAAAAGCAGGAGTTAAAGTTTATGAATATACTCCAGGATTTATCCATGCGAAGATGCTTGTTAGTGATGATGATATGGCATTTGTAGGCACTATCAATATGGACTTTAGAAGTTTAACTCACCATTTTGAATGTGGCGCAGTACTTTATAAAAATGATTGTATTAAAGACATTTATAATGACTTCCAACATATCTTTGAAGTCTCTCAAGAAATTGATAACAATTTCAAATTGTCTTTTGGTGCTAAAGTGGCTAAAGTATTGTTAGAAACATTTAGAACTCTGTTTTAAATTTAATTATTTTTTTACATCATTATGAAAATTCAAACTAAATCAAGTGCTCAAAATATTGTTAAGTGCTTATTAATCACATCTGTTGTTTTCTTTCATGCTTCTATGTTTTTAGTGGCTAATCCCGCTGAAGTCATGTCGCAATTTAATATTTTATTAACTTTATTCCCATTTTTAATGATGGTGTTCTTTTTCTACGCTGGATATAACTACACCCCAGGAAAAAGAAGTGTTGGTCAAAATATCAAAAGAAGAACTTTTCAACTTTTAATTCCAATGGTTATCACTTTAGTAGTGTCCTGTGGAATTATATTCGCTATTAAGTTACCAACCGCTAGCGATAAGGTTATTGAAGTTGAAAAACTGACAAATAGTATTTGTTATTCATTAATGTCTGAACCTTTAGCTTTAATGATTGGTTATCCCGCTAATGGCTTATTAAGTTTTGATATGGATTTAGCCCTTGGCATTCTTTGGTTCTTATATGCTTTATATGTTTGCTCTATATTCTTCTATTTAATTGTTGATTATGCGATTAAAAAGCCATCTAGATTACTATCTATTATTTTCATTTTATTAATTGGAGCATTCTGCATGGGCCAATTTGCGGGAGTGTATTTACCTTACACAGTACAGTGCTATCCAGTGGCTTTAGCAATGATGTTACTTGCCGCTTATTTAAAACAATTTAATTTCTTAGATAAGAAACCAGAAACTAAAAAAGATTTAATATTCTTAATCATCAACACAGTAGTCGCCGAACTAGTGGTTGTGGGCATTGGCTTATTTGGCTATTTTTCTTACGGCTCTACGATGGTTGGCTCTCTTCCTGGAGGTATGTTTGATAGCAATATCAAAGGATTTGATGCTTTTGTGTCCTTTATCATGGGCTTTTTAGGAACGTTTGTTGTTCATCAGTTAAGTCGATTAATTATGAAGGTACCTGTTTTATCTACAGTCTTTGACTGGTATGGTAGACACTCATCATATGTATATTTATCACATCCATTATTTTTATCATTTATTCACACAATTATTTTCCAAGAACAAACTAAAGTTGGAGGATTCCAACCATATTTATATGTCTTTATGACTATTGCGATGCTAGTAGTTATCTTCTTATTTGTTGATTGGATAATTGACGTTATTAAAAATAAAAAACATCCAGTGGAGGCAGCTAGTTAATGCCTGCTAGCCAAAGACCAATTGATAATTATATTTTTGAAGATATTTATAAAGTTAGTGAAGATAAACAAAATATTCCTGCTTTAAGTTTTAAAGGTGTTTCTTATACTTTTAAAGAATTAAATGACAGTGTTAATTATTTTGCTTCTAAATTAATTAAAAAAGGTGTTAAGCCTCATGATCATGTCGCTTTACTTGGAATGAACTCTTATAGCTGGGTAGTGGCATTCTACGCGATTATTAAAGTTGGGGCGGTCGCAGTTTTGCTAAATTATATGTCTAGACACGACCCATTAGTAGAAGCAATAAAAAATAGTGACTGCAAATATTTAGTTGCTGGAGGCTATTTAGCAGCCTCTAGAGAAAAGGGAGAATTCCCTAGATTATTAAAAGAAGTGGGAATTGACCTTGACCATGAATTATCGCTTTTACAAGCTGATTTACAGTTTAAAGATGTTTTAAGTAAGCATAAGAATATCCCTGAAGTTCCAAATGCTTTCTCTAGAGAAATAGATAGTAAAAGAACTTCTTATATCATTTTTACTACTGGGACAACTTCTAAACCAAAAGCGGCGATGTTATCTCAATTTGGAATGCTTAATACGATATATCATAACTTATATAAGTTAGACCCAGTATTTCCTCAAAAATTTATGTGTCTACTTCCAGCGTTTCACTGCTTTGGTTTATTAGTGATTAATGCTTATTTAGCCTATCAAAGAACAGTCTATTTAAATGATTTATCTAATCCAGTTCAGTTATATAAAGAATTCTTAAAAAATAAATGTGGAGATTACGCTTCGGTATCATTTATCTATGATAAACTCGCTAGAGCTCCTTTTTGGTGGTGGCATAGAGCGAGATTTGTTAAACACTGTATTGTCGGAGGAGGATTTACCTCTGAACAAGAATTTAACTTCTTAGAAAAGAAATATGGTAAAGGAAAATTCATGAATGGATATGGCCAAACTGAATGTTCTCCTTTAATTTCTTTAGTCTATCCTGATTCGCCTAGAGAAAAACAAAGATCGACAGTCGGCACTCCAATGGAAGATATAGAAATCGCCATTATGGATGTAAATACTAAAAAGATTATTTCTAATCATGAAAAAGGAGAAATCCTTGTTAAAGGATATAATGTATTTAACGGCTACTATAAGTTTGATAAAGATAAACAACCATTTGATGAAAATGGCTATTTACACACTGGTGATCTTGGCTATATTGACGAAGATGGCTATTTAGTATTAAACGGACGTATTAAAGATATTATTATTCGTAAAGGAGAAAATATTTCTCCTAAAGAAATAGAAGAAGAATTATTAAAGATTCCTTTATTTACTAATGCTAGAGTCTTAGGCTTCCCTTCTATTGATGATGGAGAATTTATGTTAGCGGTGGTGACACTTAGCAAAAAACCGCCTCACTTTGTTGAAGAAACTTATTTAAATGAATTACGTAAAACTCTTCCTTCAATTAAAGTTCCTTCTCATATTATTTATATGAAAAAGTTCCCAACAACTGCGAACGGGAAACTTGATGAAGTGAAATTAAGAGAAATATGTCTAAAAAAGATCTTCTTATTTATTGATAAAAAATTAGCGAGACAAACAGCTCAATTATTACGTAAGACTGGTAAAAAATAGCACGTTATTAAACGTGCTTTTCTTATTCTCTTTCTTTAACCGCTTCTGGAAGATTCCATTTTTTCATGCTGTGCATGGAGATGAAATGGCTAATTAATAAGAAAGCTAAAACTAGTCCAAGAGCTAATAGATACATTAATATCGATCTAGGGAATGGGAAAATTTGACTTGGTATAGAGATACCATTAAGCAATAACTTAGATAAAACCATACCTAAAGGTATCGCTAAAGCCATAGAGAAAACGTATTGCACTAAACTCATAAATAAATTAGACATTGAGATTTCTCTTCTTTGATATCCAAGAGTTCTAATAGTGGCAAATGTTCTTTTTTGCTCTTTTAAGTTAGTCTGCATCATATTAAAGACAATCATAAAGCCTAAAATAATAGAAACAGCGTTTAAGATATAACTAGAATATGTAAAAGCCATAAGTCGGTCATTATATTCTTGTTTAATTACTTCATTAAACGAGATATAAGTTACTGGCTCATAATCTTTATATTTTTCAAAGAAAGCATTTATATCTTTAACTTGAGCGAGTAAAGACGCTCTTTCTGAGCCGCTACTAGCAGAGTCATAACTCATATAACTAACTTGATAAAGGAACTGTTTAGAAATTCCTTTAACTTCAGTATCAACTCCGTTGATATCAATAATATCGCCAACCGTGCACCCTAATAAGCCTGCGTGATAATTAGATAAGATAATTCCTTCACTAGGAATGCTCATAACTTCATCATAATCACTAACGACGCGAACTAAATCTTGGTTAGATTTAACTCCGTTAATTAATATCACCTCTTCATTTTCACCAAAGGTGACTTCAGAAGGAATATATTTAATTAAGGTTTTGGCTTTAATATTATCGTCATTATCAAAATAACTTTCTAAGTCATCACTAGCAGCGACATCAAAATAAACTTGCACATCATAATTTAGTCTAGTCTTATATAGCTGATCAATCATCGTGGTTTTCGCTAACTGTAAAGAGATAGCAAAAAACACCATCATTCCACTAGCAAGTAAGCAGATACCAGAAAGAATATATCTTCTTAAATTTCTTAAAGTTTGGGAAATGGATAACTTTAAAGTTATAGGAGCGTTTTTAAAGACTGTTCTCACTAAATATGGAGTTTTATTATTCATTGGTGGTAGAGCCTTCATAGCTTCTACTGGTTTAATCTTAGAAATAGATAAAGAAGCAAGTAAAGAAGTGGTAACGCACACAAAAACCATTGCTCCTAAAGCAATAAAGACTAATCCAGGGTTAATATCTAAAGATAAAGGATATAGCTTCATCGCTGTGCCGTATGCATAATTAGCAATAGCGGTTACTCCCACTCCCACTCCCACTCCAATTATCCAAGAGATAATAGCAATCGCGTTAGCAAGCACAACATAAATTAGAGTAATACTTCTCTTTTTTTCTCCTAACGCTCTCATAATGCCGATATCTTTTCGACATTGTCTAACAATTTGGAACAAGAATAATGAGGTCACAATTAAAACTACTAAAAAGAAAGCAATAGGGACTGCTAGAGAAATCATGTTAATCGCTCTTAAAGCATTCCTATATTGAGTGATGACTTCTGATTCATCATACGTAGTTACATAAGCAATATTAGCTTTAAGCTGCCTAACTTGTTCTTCAGTAATTTCCGCTCCTGCTTCTTTAGCGATTTCTAGTAAGCGATCAAATAATTCAGTAGTGGTTTTCTCTTTTCCATCGATATAATTCACTAAAATCTCATTAAAAAATGGGTCGCTAGGGTCTTTAACATATTGATTAAAGACATGCTTTGGTAAATATAGATAAGCGAAATCTCTAGATGAACTAATTGAATATGGATCTGCTTTAACTACAGAGGTTTCTGCTGAGACAAAAGTTGATTCAACTTTTAAGGTTATATCATTACCATTATGCATTCTAATAGTGATGTCATCATTAACCCCAACGTGATTAGCGTTAGAGAAATAATATTCCATTCTTAATCCGCTATAGGTGAACTTACCGTCAATTAAATGATGCTTTAATAGTCCTTGATGATCATAAGAAATCACGCGACAAGAATAGGATTCGTTGTTAAAAGTAAAAGTAGTGTTATAAGAGGCGCGATATTCTAAATCTTTGACATCGAGTTTCTCTTTTAGATAACTAACAGGAATATCTTTAATTACAGAATTAGCAATTTCAGGAACAGTTCGTAAGTAAAAATCTGGATAACCACATTCATTAACTAAATTCCAAATGTTAGTTTCTAGTGATAAATATGAATCTCTTAATCCTATAAGGATTCCACTTCCAAAAGCTCCAACGAACACCACACTAAGTAGCATCAGCCAGAATCTTTTTAAATATGGAAGTAGAAATGTTTTTGCTAGTTTCATCTTTTTACCATTCAATATCTTTAGCGTCTATTGGATGCTCATTGATTTTTTCTTTTTGGATTTTACCGTTTTTTAAAGTAATAACGCGATTAGCCATAGAGGCAATTGGAGTGGTGTGAGTCACTATTACCATGGTTTGGCCTTCTTTTCTGACAATATCTTGAAGTAACTCAAGAATTAGTCGACCAGTTTTATCATCAAGCGCACCAGTAGGTTCATCGCAAAGAATAATATCTGCTTTTTTTACTAACGCTCTAGCAATAGATACCCTTTGTTGCTCTCCTCCTGACATTTGAGATGGGTAGTGGTGCATTCTATCTTCACCTAAACCCACTAGTTCTAAAGTTTTTTCAGCTAAATGGTCTTTATCTTTGCCTTTAATTGACAAACGGACATTTTCTAAAGCTGTTAAATCAGGTAATAAATTATAGAATTGGAAAATAAAACCAATCTTTTCCTTACGGAAAGAAGTTAATTCGCGGTCTTTATATTTAGTAATATCAGTGTCACCTAACATTACTTGACCTGAAGTAGGAGAGTCCATTCCTCCAATAATATTTAATAAAGTTGATTTTCCGCATCCAGAATTACCAAGTAGAACCAGCATTTCACCTTTATAGACATCAAAAGTCACTCCATCAAGAGCCTTAACTTGAGAGTCTCCGCTTCCATAATATTTCTTTAAATCTCTTATTTGTAAAACTGGTTCTTGCATATGCTTTCCTCAACTTTAATAAATGTATTATACAACAATAACTATTTTTAATTATAAAAATATTTTGTCTATGTAATTGTTAGATATAATCGATAAAGTTTATAACTTCAAAAATAACTAATTTATAGATATTTCACCATCCAAATATGTGGACAATGTTAATCTAAAAAAAGAGATAAACAATTTCAAATCAAAGCGGCAATTAGACTAGAAACTTTTTCTAAAAATTCTTTTTCCACACTAGAAAATCTAGAATAAATTGGAGAGTCGATATCAATAACTCCAATTAGTTGATTACCTTTTAAAAGTGGAACCACAATCTCACTTTTCGATTTGCTAGAACAAGCAATGTGTCCTTTAAATGCATTAACATCATCCACAATGATTGTTTCTTTTTTACTAGCAGCCGCTCCACATACCCCTTTGTCTAGAGGAATAATAGTACACGCCACTTCACCTTGAAATGGCCCTAAGATTAGTCTATCTTTATCTGATAGATAAAATCCTGCCCAGTTTACATCATCCATCGTATATAAAATAGAAGCGACATTAGCGAGATTACTAACAAGAGGAATATCTTTATCTATAATTGATTCGATTTGTTTTAATAATAAGTCGTACATAATATATATTATGCGATAACTTGTAGCATAATTGCGAAACAAATTGGTTCGGAATTGCGCAGCAACTTGCTGCATGTTTACTTGAGCTTTAGCTCATTTTCTATTTCTTCTACAGTTGGAAGACTGCTTTTGAAGTTTTCTGGAATGAGTTTAGATAATTCAAAAGATGACACCCCAAGTGGCTGAGAAGAAGAATCTAGAGAATACCTTGCTAAAACGTTATCCTTGTCTTTACACACAAGAATTCCAATAGTTTTTTCGTCTCTTTCAGTTTTTAGGATATGATCGACAGCGACTACATATGTTCCTAATTGACCAACAAATTCTGGCTTAAAAGTAGTGGTTTTAACTTCTAATACAACGTAGGCATGTGCTTGAGTGTTATAAAATAGCATATCTAAAAATTGCTCAGTTTGGCCAACTTGAAGTCGATATTCTCTTCCGATAAACGCAAAACCTGTCCCAAGTTCTAATAAGAATTTTTGAATGTTGTTAATCAACGCATCTTTTAACTCTTTTTCTGTATATCTATCATCTATCGCTAAAAAATTGAAATTATAAGGATCTTTGATTAATTCATTAGCGAGATCGCTATTTATTTCAGGAAGAGTTGCTTTGAAATTAGTTAACTTATCTTGACTCCTTTCGTATAAATTTGTGTCTAAAAAGCAAGATAAAACAGACCTAGACCAATTGTTCTCTATTGTTTTTTTGATATAAAACAGCGCCTTTTTTGAATCGTTATTTGCTTTTGAAATGATTATAATAATATGTCCCCAGGGAACCATTGATAATTCGGCAACAACTTGTTGCACAATTTCATTTTTAGAAAACAATTCATAGAATTGCTTCATGTATTTTAGATTTCTAATTGAAAATCCTGTCGCATCAGGAAAGGCCTCTTTTAAATCTTTTGAAAGCGTTTCATAAAACTTGCTCCCCCATCTAGATTCACTTTTCATTTTTACTATGTCTCTCCCTAATGACCAATAAAAATGAATGAGTTCGCTATTAACTTTTATAGCAGCCTTGATTTGAGATTGCTTATATCTCTTTTTTAAATCAACTATCAAGTTTTGATATTCTTCATCATAGATGGATAGAACTTTTTCACTAACATCTTTCATTATTTTTTACCTCCTATAGTTAGCGATGGTGTTTTTAGAAGATAAATAAAAGCCATCCATTTCTCACAATAAAAACACCATTAATGTAATCAACAACTAATATCCCTATTAGTCTCAACTACTGGTGTTACATCACTGATTCAGTTGGATGGCCACATGCTCAGATTAATAATCTGTGTGGAGCGTGATGATCTTCTTGCTTATAGGACCGTGTCAATAACCTGTCGCCATTTATCCTATAAACTCATATCATTACTGGGCGATACTTTCCACATTACTAGTACCTAACACACATACTAGTAATTCAATATATGGGTGTCCTCTATCCGTTTTAAGCCAAGTTTATACCTACTCCCGCAGTATTTCATGCTTCGGTCTTGTGGCGCGTTTCAAGTCTGCATATAACGAACATAATTATTTTAAAATAATTTGTTGAGTTAAGCAAAATAAAACCGCTTAATCTTCTAAGCGGTTAATATTTTTGTATTATTTGTTATTCTTTAACTTCTTTTTTTAAATTATTAAGGACGAAGCTAATGATTAACCAGAGGAATAAACCTGCTCCTACTGTAGCTAATGAGATCCAGCCATCTTTAGGCTCAAAGCTTAAGAATCCTTCGCCTTTAATAGAACTAGCGATGCAGTCGATTAACCACATTAACGCGCTAGCACCGTAGATAATTGTAAGAACATCTAAGTGTAATGCTTTTCTGTCTCTAAAGAAGAACCATAATACTGAAGCGATTAATGCTAAACCTAAAGCAGTTAAGAAATACATTATTTCGCTCCTTCTTTTTTGGCTTCAGGAAGAGCTTTTCTTCTTTTAAATTTGATATAGTCGCTAGCAAGAACTCCAATACCCCAAACAGCAACTAAAATGCCAAGCATAGCAACACCTATGGTGCCCATTTCTTTAAGCATTTCAATTTCTCCACCTTCGCTAATAGCGGTAAAGAATGGTGGGAATGGAACGATTTCTCCGTGGATAATATGTTCAATTGCTAAAATAAAACTTCCTGCAAATAACATTAATTCTAAATAGGCTAATTTTTTGCTCCATTTAGTGTCGCTTCCAAATTTTTCAATTTTAGGAGCAATACCTGCATTAGCTTTTTTCTTTTCTGAATGTTTAACAGCGTGACGAGCAATAGCAACTCCTACACCTGCGGCTGCACTTACAACAAAACATGCCATAAATAATAATCTCCTTGTTAACTAATAGTTATTCTATATAATTTGCCTGTCTAATTCAAAACTTTTATAAATAAAGTTGAGAGAATACTTCTCCAACAGGTTTGTTGATTTCTAATACATTACCAAAATGGATATCTAATTTGTCTTTATTAATGACCACAATATTGGTGCCGCCATAATATCTAATTAGTCCACTAGCAGGATAAACACTTAAAGATGTACCAGCGACAATTAATAAATCAGCGTGCTCTAAAGCATTTACACTAGCTTCTAAAACAAATTGATCTAGCGGTTCTTCATATAAAACGACATCAGGTTTAATTATTCCTCCACAATGAGGGCATCTAGGAACTCCTATAGAGTTCTCTACAATTGATAAATCAAATTTTTCATTACAGTTCATGCAATAATTTCTATGAATTGAGCCGTGTAATTCTAAAACGTTTTTTGAACCCGCTAATTGATGTAGGCCATCAATATTTTGAGTTATAACAACTAGATTCTTTTTCTTTTCTAGATTTGCTAAAAATTTATGAGCATCATTAGGTTTAGCAGATTTATTAATCATAAATTCCTTATAGAATTGATAAAAAGTATCTGTATGATTCATAAAATATGTGTGGGAGAGCATCTCTTCATATGGTCGGCCATATTTAGAGTGTAGTTGATATAGCCCGTCTTTACTTCTAAAATCTTTAATCCCACTTTCAGTGGATACACCTGCTCCACCAAAAAAGACAATATTTTTAGAAGTATCTATTAAATGTTGTAGCCTAGAAATTTCTATATCCATATCTATATTTATTTTATACCTATATAGATTATTATGTATAATAATTGTTGTATGTATTTTGATCCTCAGACCACTAAATATCCATATCCAGAATTTACTGATGAACATTATATTAATGTAATTGAAAAAACCCATCATGTAGTTGATGAAAATTATCCATATATTGATAATAGTAAATTTTTTAGATTTAAAAGGTTTTGGGTTCGCTTTTTATTAAACGTTATTGTTTTTCCAGTTGCTAAAATCTGGTATGGGTTAAAAGTAAAAGGGAAAAAGAATCTTAAAAACCATAAAGATATTATTAAAAATGGAGTGATTAGTGTTTCTAATCATATTGCCTTTTGGGACTATATATTCTTAATGCGAACAATTAACCACATTCGACCAAATGTTTTAGTGTGGGCTCCAAACATTAACGGCCCTTCTGGTGGAGTGATGAAATTAGTAGGTGGGATACCAATACCAGAGAATAATTTAAAAGCGACGATGAAATATTATTCTGCGATTGATAAATTAGTTAATGTAGATCACGGATGGCTACATATTTATCCTGAAGGGAGTATGTGGGAATATTACGCACCAATTAGACCATTTAAAAGAGGAAGTAGTTTCTTTGCTATTCAATTTAATAAACCAATCATCCCTATTGCTTATTCATATAGAAAGCCATCATGGTTTAGAAAAAAGATTTTAAAACAAATCGCGACAATTACTATTAATGTTGGAGATCCTATTTTCCCTAATAATAACATTATTGATAAAAACGAAAGAGAATTAGATTTAACTAGTAGAGTTCATAAAAAAGTCTGTGAATTAGCGGGAATAGAAAATAATATTTATCCAAGTATTTTTGATCACTCCAAAAGAGTGGATTATTATCCACTGAAAAATAAAGAAACTTGTAAATAATTAAATTATTTATATAATAATTAACACATATGGAAGAAAATAAAGAAAAACCTGTACTTAGTTTCTTAATGAAAACCCTTAACGGGATGGCGTATGGATTATTTGCTACTTTAATAGTTGGAACAATCTTTGCTACCATTGGTAAGTTATTTGGTTATGGAGCCGAAACAAGTAAGTTCTGTGCTTTTATGCTCCATATGTTTAATGGACATACCACTGAAAGTAGTAGCTGGCTTGGTATTGCTACTATCTTACAATATATGACTGGTGCTGGAATTGGGGTTGGTATTGCCTTAGCCTTAAAATTTGACGCTCTTAAAACAATTGTATTAGCGGCAGTAGGAGAGATAGCGGCCTGTACTTCTTTAGGAACTTCGTTTATCACAAGTCCAGGAAGTATTGATCACTTAGCTTTTAAATTCCAAGTTGGTGACCCTTTAACAATATACTTAGTTTGTATTGGTGTTGCTTTAGCAATGAAATATGTCATTAGAAAGAAAACACCTGTTGATATCATTATCATTCCGCTTTTTGGAGTAGCCGCTGGAACTTTATTATCTTTAGGAATCAGATACCCTGCTATTAGTGTGACTTATGCTGTACAGTGGTTAGTTGGTACAAGTACCAAAGCTGTTCCATTTGTTGCTGGAATGGTGGTGGCGGTACTTATGGGTATGGCTCTTACCGCTCCTATTAGTAGCGCAGCAATTGCGGCAATGATATTTGTTATTAAACCAGATACTGATCCAAATATTGTTCCAGGATTATTAATTGCTAGTGGGGCAGCGGTAGTGGGATGTTCTACACAAATGATTGGTTTTGCTGTTCAATCTAAAAAAGATAATAATGTTGGCACTGTTATTTCAATTGGTATTGGCACTTCAATGCTTCAATTTAAGAATATTCTTAAAAAACCTGTAATTTGGTTACCTACTACTATTGCTAGCGCTATCTTAGGACCAATATCTACTTGCTGGTTAGAATTACGATGCATGGGCGCTAGTGCTGGTATGGGTACAGCGGGACTTGTTGGTCAAATCGGACTTATCGACTCCATGGGAGTGGATAATTGGCAAGTTTGGGTAGGAATATTTGGCTTAACCATTATTCTTCCAGGAGTATTAGTCTACTTTATTGATTTATTATTTAGAAAATTTGGCTGGATAAAAGAAGGCGATTTAACTGTTTAATATGGATAAAAAGTTTTCTCGATTAGAGGCTCTAATTGGAAAAGAGAATTTAGATAAACTTAAAAGCAAGAAAGTTATTGTTTTTGGTGTAGGCGGAGTTGGTGGATTTGTTATAGAATCACTTGTTAGAAGTGGGTTAGAAGATATCACTATTGTTGATAATGATGTAGTGGACGAATCTAATATTAATCGGCAAATCATCGCTACTAGTGATTCACTTGGGAAAAGCAAAGTAGAAATTATGAAGGAGCGAGCGATTTCAATAAATACTAATGCTCAAATTACCGCAATACAAAAATTCTATTTGCCAGAAAATGAAATGGAATTTGATCTATCAAAATATGATTATGTGATTGACTGTGTTGATACAGTATCTGCAAAATTATCGATTATCTGTAGGTCAAAAGAAGCTAATGTTCCTGTTATATCTGCTTTAGGAGCAGGAAATAAATTAGACCCCACAAAATTAAAAGTTAGTGATATTTCTAAAACAGAATATGACCCGCTTGCTAAAGTGATAAGAAGAGAATTAAGAAAACGTAATATCAAAGATGTAAAAGTTGTTTATTCTTCTGAAAGCCCTATTAATATTGTGGTTGATGAAAACGAATATGGAAGGCATTCTCCTGCTAGCGCAATCTTTGTTCCAGCATGTATGGGAATACTTATTGCAAAAACAGTTATTGATGATTTGATTAATTTTTAGCAAATTTATTAGAAATAACTTGATTTATACATTCTCTTTTAAGATAATATATTAGCGTTGGACCAGTGGTGTAGCGGTTAACATGTCTCCCTGTCACGGAGAAGATCGCGGGTTCGATTCCCGTCTGGTCCGCCAAAAAAACATCTTGAGGAGTCGGCCTGGTAGCTCAGTTGGTAGAGCAGAGGACTGAAAATCCTCGTGTCGGCGGTTCAATCCCGTCCTAGGCCACCACGAGATTACAAAGCTTGATGAAAATCAGGCTTTTATTTTTGCTACTCGTCAATAAAAAAGACCCTATGGGTCTTATCTTTTACTTGTTTAAGTTATAAATCAGTATAACCACAATTTGAAGTGGCACCCCAATAAAGAATAAGTACCAATAATTTCCTGAATATAGGAACGTTACATAGGCTGAGGCTAATACAGTCCAAATGAATATCGATCTGAATATTAAAACAGATCTAGGATATTTAAATATTCTTCTAGCAGAAAAAGATATAACAAGTGCAGATACAGGAACACACCACAAGAATACTGTCCAATATCTATTGATATTCGGATCAGAGGTTTTCATATTCCAAATGCTCGCTAAGTAGATGGTCATACCAATAGTGAAAATAATGGTGATGATTAAACAAACAATTAAAGTCTTTTTATTGAAGTTAGGGGTTTGTTTAATAATGGATTTAAATTCTTTCTCATTATTATGTTCACTTAATATGTAATCAGTGGACACCCCATAAAAGTCTGCGATTTGTTTTAAAACATCAACAGAAGGTAATACTGATCCGTTTTCCCATTTAGAGACGGTTTTATCACTATAAGAGAATTTCTCTCCAAATTCTAATTGGGTAAATCCGGCTTTTTTACGTAAGAATGTAAGGTTTTCACCAACGATTTCGTTTAATGATTTCATATTTATATTGTTATCTAATTAAGAGAGAAGGTCAAATGCAATCTCTTTAATTATATTAAATCAGTTTACTTATTTTTTCTAATTCTCTTTTTATGAGAGTACATTTTTCTATAAGATTTCTAGTGATTTATATTTCTTTATATACGCGCGAACATGATAATATGCTACAATAATAAACGGCTTTGGGGCCAATTATGAATATTGATTACGATTTAGTCTATATTATCTTAATTGCGATAAGTGGAGTGTCAATTGTTCTATTGATGCTTTTATCTATCTATTACTTAATCTATTGGAGTGTCTCTGCTAGACCAGTACAAATAGTTCCTCATAGTGATAAAAAGACAAAATTTGCGGTTTTAGTCGCCGCTAGAAATGAATCTAATGTTATTGAAAACATTATGAATTCATTAGATAAACAAACTTATCCTCGAGAATATTTTGAGGCATTTTTTATTGTTGAAAGCTTTGATGATCCGACAATTGAAATTGTAAAAAAACATGGTTATCAATGGTTTGTTAGAGATCAACTCACTAATGATAGACGCACCAAAGGCTTTGCCTTACAAGAATGCATTAATTGGATGTGGAGAGAAAATAGGAACTATGATTCTTATTTAATCTTTGATGCGGATAATATCTTAGAACCTAATTATATTGAAGCAATGAATGATTTAAGACAAACAGGAGTGGAAGTTGGCTTAGGTTATCGTAGCTTTACTAATGCAGACACTAACTGGGTAACTGCTAACTGTGCTTGTATGTTCTCTTATATGAATCAAATTACTTCCTATGGAAGAAGCATTCTTTTCCATAAGGCAACTTTAATGGGAACAGGCTATTTTGTTGATGATTCCATTATTAGAGATGCTGGAGGTTGGATCTTTACCGGCATGACTGAAGATATTCAATTAACAAGTTATTGTTATTATCACGATATTAATATGCGTTATTATCCAGCGGTTTGTTTTTATGATGAACAGGCTAGCGATATGAAAACTGTTCATAATCAACATGTTCGTTGGTTAGCGGGATATCTAGCTCCTCGTAAATTTTTAAGAAAAGCTGGTACTCAAAAGGATTATCATTCTAAGCGACTTCAAAGAATGATGACTAGAGAATTTAAAATCGGAATCATTCCTTTTGTCGTCTTTAATGTTGTGAGCTTTTTAATAATCGCTGCTGGAATCACCTTCGGTGTACTTAGTGCATTACACGGACAAGCCTATCAAACAGGAATTATCTTTGGCATAGTTGGATTCCAGTTCTCTGTTTTATATATGTGTTTTGTTTTAGCTTCAATGTTATCAATTATTCGTAATCGTAAATATTTAAAATTATCACTTAGAAATCAAATCTGCTGCATTTTGACATATATGTTCTATTTTTATGACTTCTTAGCAGCGTTTATTGATATTGTTTTCCACCCTAAAAAAAGAAATAGTTGGGTGAGAATCGATCATTCTGGCAAAGTAGACAATAAAGAGATTTTAAATGGCAAGTAAGAAAGATTGGAAAAAAACTAAAGTCATCTATTGGAAAGATGAAAATAAGGACGACTTCAATGAAGTCGGTTTAAAGCGTCCAAGTGTTCCAGAGGGTTATAAATATAAAAGAACAAATTTCTTTAATAATTTTATTTCCGCAATTTTTTATCACGGGGTCGCTAAACCTGTTTTAGGGTTTTATTGTTTATGTAAAGGAATAAGAGTTAAAGGAAAGAAGAATCTTAAAAAGCTTAACGGCAAGGGTGCATTTATTATGTCTAACCATGTCGCTATTAGTGATGTCTTTAAATTCCAAGCTTATGTATTCTTCTTTAGAAGAAGAGTGAATATTTTAGGTTATCCTGATACTTTAACAATGCCAATAGTAAGGAATTTAACTAGAGCATTAGGATATCTTCCTTTACCTTTACCAGGCGATTTAAGGAATATGGTCTCTTTAGTGGATTCCTTTAAATTCTATTTAGAGAAAAGACAATACATTCTAATTTATCCAGAAGCCCATATTTGGCCTTACTACACTAAAATTAGAAACTTCCATGGTGGTTCATTTAATTATCCTGCTAAACTTGAGGCTCCAGTTTTGCCAGTGGTCACAACTTGGAGAAAATCTAAATTATGCAAAAAGCCAAAGCAAACTTTATATATTTTGGAACCTATTTTCCCTGATCCAAATAAATCAAGCAGTGATAACAAAGAGTATTTATATCAAGCTACTTTAGAAGCGATGAAAAAATGCTCTGAATCAGTCAATCAATATGAATATATAAAATATATCCATGTTGAAAATGATAAAGATAAGCAATAAAATAGTTAGCAACATGATTACCGTAAAGAAGAAATTAACCTTACCAGAATATCGAGAAAGAAAAGAAGTTTATAAGACTCTCGGCTATAAAGAAATCAGCATGGAAGAAAAAGGCTACCACGCGATTGTTACTTATGAGATTGATGAGACCGATAAACATTACCCTGCGATTAAACATTTAGAAAGAAAACTTTATCGAAAAGGACCATCTTTTTTACCAGTTATCCTATTTGTTGGTATATCTTTCATATTCCTTTCCATATTTGTTATTTTTATGGCGGTTCAAGGCAGTCAATTCAATTTAATCGCCAATGCATTAGGATTTTTAATCCCTGCATTTGTCTCCCTTGCTTTAGCGGTTATCTACACATATTTATACATTAGTATAAATAAAAGGATTATCGAAGAGGCACCATATCTCAAAGCAAATTTATCCTCCATTGTTGATTCAATAAAAAATAAATAAGTCCTTAATTTTTCGGATAAATTAAGATATAATTTCTCCAATAATGATGAGGGCTTTTTATGTTAGAGTTAATTAAAATTAAAAAAGACTATAAACTAAAAGATCAAGAGCCAGTTCATGCTTTAAAAGGAATTTCACTTAATTTCCGCAGTCATGAATTTGTCGCAATCCTTGGTCCATCTGGATGTGGTAAGACCACACTTTTAAATATTACTGGTGGCTTAGACCATTATGACGAAGGCGACTTAGTCATTAAAGGTAGAAGCACTAAAAACTTTACTGAATCCGATTGGGATACATATCGAAATCACTCTATCGGATTTGTTTTCCAATCCTATAATTTAATCCCTCACCAGACTATTATCAAAAACGTCGAACTTGCTTTAACTATCTCTGGCATTGGTAAAGAAGAAAGAGCTAGACGCGCTAAAGAAGCTTTGGATTTAGTTGGCTTAAAAGGTTTATATAAAAAGAAACCAAATCAACTTTCTGGAGGACAAATGCAACGTGTCTCTATTGCTAGAGCTTTAGTAAATAACCCAGAAATCGTTTTAGCGGACGAACCAACTGGTGCTCTTGATAGTGAAACTTCTGTCCAAGTTATGGATATTATGAAAGATATCGCCAAAAATCACTTAGTGATTATGGTTACCCATAACCCAGAGTTAGCGGAAAAATACGCAACCCGTATCGTAAAAATGAAAGATGGAGAAATCTTAGATGATAGTGATCCATATGATGGTAAGGACGAGGTTTTTGATGAGCCAAAACAAGAAGTTGTTGAAGTTAATAAAGGCAAAAAGAAACATTCCTCTATGGGATTTTTCACTGCCTTTGGATTATCTTTATCTAATTTAAGAAGCAAGCTTAAAAGAACTATTTTAGTCGCTATTGCTGGCTCCATTGGTATTATTGGTGTTTCTACCGTTTTAGCGGTGTCTAAAGGTGTTAACAATTTCATCGATAATATGCAAGACGATATGCTTTCTGCGTATCCAATTCAAATCGCTGAAGAATCAGTGGATCTTAACTCTTTAGTTACTGGCTTGACCACTCAAGACAAAAAAGATTTAGCGCAGTTTGACTTGAAAACTCAGGCTGGCATGGACTCTATGATTAGTTATTTATTAACTAAATACACAGATTTAACTAATGTTAAGACCAACAACATTACTGAGACATTAGTAAAATACATCGAACAAATGCCAAAAAGTTATTATTCCGCAATTACTTATAACTACGGCATTGATCCTACTAACAATATTTTTACTGATTTCACTGCAGTTAAAGGCGAATCAGCAGAACAAATTTCAATTAACGGCTTAACCCAAAGATATATTAAAACTTTAATGACTGTTGAAGGATTTAGCGATTATGCTCAATTCGTCGATTTATTTGCAGGCTTTATGAAAGAACTTCCTGATGAAAAAGATTACATTATGTCGCAATATGATTTAATTGCAGGAAGTAAATACGCTACCGAAGATAATGAAATGATGCTTGTTGTTGATAGTAATCAAACATTAACAGATTTAATCTATGCACAAATGGGCTATTATCCGCAAGATGAATTCTTGAAGATCGCTAAAAAAGCCATTAAAACTAATCAAGCTCAAAAAGATTATAACGATGGCAAAATTAGTAAAGAAGATTATGAAAAAGAAGTGAAAAAAATCGCAGAAGAATATAAATATGATACCGCTTTTGATTTTACTGACATTCTAAATCATGAATATTCTTATTACCCACATGATTTGATTTATAAAGAGGACCCATCTTTTGTCTCCCATAAAGAAATCAGTGGTTCTTTAACCGGCAAATTCCAACTTGCAATTATGGGCATTGATTACACTGTTATTTTAGGTGGATTATCTTATGTACCAAGTGATGACATGTTAAGAGCTACACTTATTGTCTTAGACAATAATGATAATTTGAAATTAGTCATGAATCAGGCTTTATTCTTCTATAGAGATAAAGAACATAAAGTAACCGATGAAGGTAAATCTGTTTTGGACGGTAAATGGAAATTCTCCTATCAAGACATGAATTTCGATCTTGAAATTGTTACCGATAAACACCCAGTAGACGATCCTGCTAGAGAAAGAACGGTGAGATATGATAATGTCACTGGAACTTTACAAACTAACGCGATGGGACCACAGTCAATTACGATTAATTTTACAGATGGTACAATTAGCGAAACAACTCCTGAAACCCCAGATTTCTATTGCGAAGCTTATTCAAAGAATAACACTTTAATTCAAGGAAAAACTGAACAAGAATTAATTGATTTGGGCGCTCGAGTCGGTGAAAGAAAAGTTAAAGTAGTCGGTATTTTAAAACCAAAAGCAGACACTAATTTTGGAACTCTTCAAAGAGGTGTCTATTATTCTCACGCTATGGCAGAGAAATATTTATCGGATGCTTCTACTAGTGGCATTCTTACTGCTTATAAAGACCACATCACAAACAAAAGATTTAAGAACGTCGGATTAACTGTTGGAACATTATTTAACGCTTATACTCACTTTGTTTATGACGATTATACTGGCGATCCAGGAGAAGATGACCCAGAATGGGAGCCACATGAATCCGAGGGATTTGCTTCCGCACTTAACGGAGGATTACAAAATGCTTTATCTGATTTGTTCTTATCTTTTATGGGTGGATCAGATAATTTAGATACTGAAAAGCAACATATCCGTGCAGTTGGCGGTTTAAAGATTTTAGAAATTCCTGATGAGAATGATCCTTTAAATAAAGACAAATATACTTACGATACCGAAAAATTACCGCAAAGTATTTCTATTTATCCAAAGGATTTCAATACCAAAGATAGTGTTACTAACTATTTAGATGATTGGAATAGGGATAAAACATTAATTATTGATGATGTACCAGTTCCAAAATCTGAAAGAGAAGATATTACCTATACTGACACTATTGGTATGATTATTACTGTTATTTCTACTTTAGTCACTGCAATTAGTATCGCTTTAGTGGCCTTTACTTCCTTATCACTAGTTGTTTCTTGCTTCATGATTGCAGTTATTACCTATATCTCTGTTATGGAGCGTGTTAAAGAAATTGGCGTTATTAGATCTCTAGGTGGACGTAAGAAAGATGTTTCTCGTCTATTTATCGCTGAAAACTTAATTACTGGTTTTGCTAGTGGCGCCTTAGGCATTATCGTGACTTATATCTTACAACTCATTATTAATGCGATTGTTTCTCCGTTTGGAGTCAGCAATATCGCTGCTCTTCCATTCTTATGGGCATTAATTATGATTGCTTTAAGTATCTTCTTAAGCGTTATTAGTGGACTTATTCCTTCCTTTAGCGCATCTAAGCAAGATCCAGTAGTGGCTTTAAGAACTGAATAAAAATGAAAAAAGTTGGGTTAGTATCATTAGGGTGTTCAAAAAACCTCGTCGATAGCGAGAATATTTTAGGACTATTTGACCGTAACGGTTATGAAATTACTAATGATCCAAAAGATGCAGATATTATTGTTATTAATACGTGTGGTTTTATTGAACCAAGTAAAAAAGAATCCATCGAAAATATTTTAGAGATGGTTTCTTATCATAAAAAAGTGATAGTCACTGGCTGCTTAGCAGAACGTTACTATGAAGAACTTAAAAAAGAAATCCCAGAAGTAGATTTATTTATCCCAATTAGAGACTATGATAAATTTAATAAACTATTATATAGTTTAGATAATTCAATTGACCCTACTTTAGGAGTAGATGATGAATATCGTATTGTATCTACTGGCCCATTTAGTGCGTATTTAAAAATTGGTGAAGGATGTGACAATCGCTGTAGTTATTGTGCAATCCCTCTAATTAGAGGCCATTTTGTTTCTAGAGATATGGATTCTATCATTAAAGAAGCTAAAGATTTAGCCTCTAACGGTATTAAAGAACTAGTGGTCTTACAACAAGACACCACTAAATATGGGATTGATATAAAAGATCCAAATGTTAATATTGTTTCTTTATTAAAAGAATTACTTAAAATCAAAGAACTAGATTACATTCGCTTATTATATTTATATCCTGATGAAATAAGTGATGAATTAATTGAATTAATTGGAAGTGAACCTCGACTTACTCCATATTTTGATATTCCGATTCAACATAGTGAATCATCTATTTTAAAAGCGATGTATCGTAGAGGAGATAAAGAATTCCTTATTAATTTATTTAATAAGATTAGGTCTAAAGTTCCTAATGCAATCTTAAGAACCACTGTCATGGTGGGATTTCCAGGTGAAACAGAAGAAGATGTAGATAATCTCATTGAATTTATGAAAGACATTAAATTTGATCATTTAGGAGCCTTTACTTATTCTCAAGAAGAAGGTACAGATGCAGCAAACTTACCAAATCAAATTGAAGAATGTGAAAAAGTTAAGCGAAAAGATAAAGTAATGAAAGCCCAACAAAAGATTTCTTATCAGCAAAACAAAAAACATGTTGGCGAAATTATGGAAGGGCTAGTAATTGGAAAAGATAACAATAATTATTTATTAAGAAGCTATTGGAACGCTCCTGATGATGTTGATGGTAAAATATATTTTAGTAGTAATAAAGAACTACATATCGGAGACAAGGTGAAAGTCAAAATTAATAATGCCTTTGTTTATGATTTAATGGGGGAATATGTTTCCTAAAGGAATTAATTTACTTCCTCATGAAATAGCTCACTATAAGACCTTAGAGTCTTTAGCGGGAGAATGTACCTTATTTTTAAAACGCGATAATAATGCTTTTCCTATAAATAAGCCTTGTAAAGTGGCTTTATTTGGTAGTGGAGCAAGACACACTTTAAAAGGTGGAACAGGAAGTGGAGATGTTAATTCGCACTTTTTCAATAACGTTGAAGACGAATTAGAACTTAATGGCTTTACTATTAGTAGTAAAAAATGGCTTGATGAATATGACAAAATAAAAATATTAAAACATAAAGATTTTATTAATAGAGTAAAATTAGAGGCCAAAGAAAAAAGGATTAACCCTCCCGCTTATGCCGTTGGTCAAATTGATAAAGAAGTAGAATATAACTTATCTATTGATGAATATGATGGAGATATATGTATCTATGTTTTAAGTCGAATAAGTGGAGAATCTACTGATCGAAAATTAGAAAAAGGCGATGTCTTATTAACCGATACAGAAATTAAAGACATCCTTTATTTAAATCAAAAATTTGAAAAATTTATTTTAGTTCTTAATACTTGTGGAGTAGTGGATTTATCTCCTATTTTAGAAGTTCATAATATCTATTTACTTTCTCAACTTGGAGTAGTTACTTCTTCAATATTAGTTAAAACGATTTTAGGAGAAATTAATCCAAGCGGTAAATTATCTACCACTTGGACAAATCCATCTGATTATCCTTATATTAATGAATTTGGAGATAGAGATAACACTCGATATTTAGAAGGGATTTATGTTGGATACCGCTATTTTAATTCAAAAGGTATTAAAGCACTATTTCCATTTGGCTTTGGACTATCTTATAGCAAATTTGATCTAGATTTTTCTCATGTAGAAATTATAAATAATAACATAAAAATGAAGGTTAATGTTAATAATGAATCAGACTTTACCGGAAAAGAAGTTATTCAGCTATATGTTTCTAGTAAAGGAAGAATTAATACTCCTAAGGATACATTAATCTATTTTTATAAAACTAAAGAAATTAGACCTCATAATTTTGAAGAAGTCGATTTATTTTTTGACTTATCTAATTTAGCTATATTTGATGTAGATTCTAATAAAAAAATAATTCAAAAAGGCACTTATATTATTAGAGGTGGAATTAGTAGTGTTGATCTCACTAACATTATAAAAATTAACGTAAGTGAAGATATTGTTATTCAAGAAATTTACAATATTCTTTCTAAACCTGATTTTACTGATTTATATATTGAACCTATTGAAGATTTAGATGAAATTTCTATTAAAACTATTTCTATAGATAAAAAGGATTATAAGCTTAAAAAAATAAATATTAACGACAAATTTGATGTAAAAATTCCAGATTTTATAAAAAAATTAACAATTGATCAATTGATATATCTTAATCTAGGTGATTATAAAACAGGAGTTGCAGGAATAATTGGTCAAGCTGGATCATTAGTTCCTGGAGCAGCAGGAGAAACTACTTTAAGAATTCCGGAAATTACTAACTCTTTAGTGATGGCGGATGGCCCAGCAGGACTAAGACTTATTAGTGAATATAAACTTAACCATAAAGGCCATTATAATTTAATTGAAGACTCCATCATGAAAGGGATTATGGATTTCCTTCCTAAAATTGCTAAAAGTTTATTTTTTAACATCAAGAAAAACCACAAGAAAAAAGGTAATGTGATGTATCAATATTGTACCGCTATTCCGATTTCTACCGCTGTTGCTCAGTCGTTTAATATAGAGGCATGTTATGAAATTGGTAGGTTAGTTGCTGAAGAGATGAAAATCTATGATATTGATATTTGGCTTGCTCCTGCTATGAATATCCATAGAAACATATGTTGTGGAAGAAATTTTGAATATTATTCTGAAGATCCTCTTCTTAGTGGTCTAATTGCTTCTAGTGTTGTTAAAGGAGTACAAAGTTTAAATAAAATGGCTTGCGTTAAGCATTTTGCGTGTAACAACCAAGAAACCAATAGATTTAACTCTAACTCAATATTATCAGAACGCGCTATTAGAGAAATATATTTAAATGGTTTTGAAATAGCGATTAGTGAATCTCATCCCGCTGCAGTTATGACTAGTTATAATTTAATAAATGGTGTACATGCTTCAGAGAATAAAAATTTATTAGTTAATGTATTAAGAGAAGAATGGCAATATAAAGGCTTAGTAATGACTGATTGGATTACTACAGGACAAATTAACGATAAGTCTAGTGTTCACCCTTGTGCGAGTGCTTCAAAAGATTTAGTTAGTGGAGTAAATATCTGCATGCCTGGAAGTAAAAAATATATTAAAGACATTAAAAAGGCTTATAAAAATGGTGAAATCACTAGAGAAGTGTTAGAAAGAAACGCTACTAAGCTCTATTATTTGATTATGGGAAAATAAAATATATAAATATACTTGTATTAAATTTCTATTTTTTCTATAATCTATCTCGTAAACCACTTGCCTCCTTAGTTAAGTGGTATAACGGATCCATGGTAAGGATCTATTGCTAGTTCGATTCTGGCAGGAGGCACCAAAAATGTAGGTTAAGGATATGCTGTTAAGTATATCCTTTTATTTAATATAAGGATAAAATCGAAAATATTGTGAAAATTGTAAACATTTCAATCGAAAACCCGTTAATAACGCCCACTCCAGTAATTGCTATATAGACTTCATTATTCTTCATTTTGGAATAATAAAAAGATGAAACATGTTTAGAGTTAATTAATTCGTTAAGAACAGATACTTCTTTTCTTAAGCTCCTAAAATTAATTTTTTGTGGTTAAAATATAACCTCTCATCTCTTTCTCTTCAATAGAAATTTTCATATTTAAAATTGTCAAATTTTCTTTGAATCATTCGAGATTTTTTACTAATTATACTACTAAGAATGCCGATGTTTTATACAATAATCCTTTATTTTTACAAAAAAATATATGAGACTAAAATAAAGAAAAGAGGACAAAAAAATGAGTAGCACAAAAATACTTTTGCCTTTATTAACTTTATCGTTTGCGATAACTGGTTGTGGAGGTAGTGGAAGCGGAGATCCATATAAAATCGGAGAAGATAATTATTTAGCGTTAAGAGGCAAACTATTGTCTCCACGTATTTTCTTAGATATGAATTTATCTTTCACTGCTGGAAATCAAAACTTTAAGATTGCAGATAGCAAGTTTGATGGTTACGTTGAAGGCGAACGTTCGATTATTAGTTTTGATGCATCAACATATGAAAAAGAAACAACACAAGTGCAAGCTGATACATATTATTATGATGAATCCGATAAGGTTTGGTATCACGAATCAGAAAAAGCTGCTTTAGCGAGTATATATAATCACACTTCTTTATACTTTTTAAGCGCATTACCTTCTTCGTATGATCAACTAAGTTATAACGAGTCTAAACATAAATATTCCGCAACCGTTAATATGGAAGGGGAATTACTTGCTGTTGAACTCGGATTTGAAAATGGTAATTTGATATCATACAAAGTCGAAGCGGACGGAACTTTCTTAATTGATTTCTATGATTATGGAAAGACCGTAGTAAATATTCCAACCGAATATCAAGAAAGCAATTAATAATAGCGCTCTAAATTTCCTAAAAACCTCTAAAGTTAATTGGAGAAAATGGCCGTCAAACAGTCTCGTTTGGCGGTTTTTCTTACGCATTCATTATGTCTCTTTCTATCGATTATATGGATCCTTCTTTAACTATGATCGTTTGAATTCTTTGCTATAACAAAACATTGTCTGTTTCTTTTGAAAAAAATAGTAAACCTATTAGCAATGTAAATCACTTTTTAAAGTTAGAATTAATACTTTTTTTGCTTAAACGCTGCTTTTTTTCTTCTCGTGAGATAAATAGAAAACAAACAGAAAGAAAAGAAGAGTGTAAGTAAATGGTGGCCCCTCTACATTTATAGCATTTAACACAATTTGGCCATTTTTACCCCAAAAATAGGGGTACGCAAATTTGCCAGAGGGTACGCATTGTATTAAATAAGGTAAACCCTTTCAACCCGTAGGTTAAAGGCTGATACTAGTTGTCAGTCTTTTTTGATTGATTAAATCAAGTTTTTTTGCTTTTGTATCATTTCATAAAAGTAGATTAATGTAATTTATGATACGAATGATTTTTACGTTTACAAATAATCGAAGTAATATTGGCAAACAATAGAAAAAGAACTCAATTGTGAAGTCTATTTCTGTGACACTTTTGTGGCAAAACTTGTGATAAAGTAAAGTCGATAAAGGAGAACTTTGAAAATGAAACAAGAATTATTAAAAGGTTTAACAGAAGAACAAATTGCAAAAATTAAAGCCTGTAATAATAGTGAAAAACTCTTAGAGTTAGCAAAAGAAGAAGGCGCGGAATTAACTGACGAACAATTAAATGCGATATCCGGTGGATGCTTATTCAGTTCAACTAAAAATGATTGTCCTCAATGTGGCGCTGGATATGATGACATTATGTTCTGGAGTGAACGTTTTGCAGATGGGCATGAAACCATTCATTACGAATGCAAAAAATGTCAATGTCAATGGACCAAGGATAGATAATTCAGTTCGTGTTAACGTTTTAAAAGTGTTCCTTGTATTATTCTTATAGTATTCAGACAAACGTGAGATTAATCGAATGGAAATACGATATTGATGTTTCAAGAGAAAACGTTGATAAATATATTGTCTAAACATAATCAGCTGATATAAAGATTCCCCATTAATTTAGGGATTTTTGTTATGGATGCCGATTTTATATCTCCTTTTCTGCAAATAGCGAAAGGAGACACACAAAAAGATTTTTATAAGTAAATACGAACTATAAAAATCATTATGGAGTAATTTATTTTTGATATAAGGCGTTGATCATTGATTTGACAGCGTCTTTTTCTTTATCAGTTAATGCTCTGTATTTATTGAGCAATTCTAGTTCTTCTCTAGAAACGTGTGCCTTCTTTTCGTCGCTTTCAAAGAATTCAGCAAGCGAAATATCAAACGCTTCGCATATTTTTTCAAGCGTATCTACTGTTGGGCAAGTTCCTCTAGCGAACATATTCGATAAAGTTGACTGAGTTAAACCAGCTTCATAAGCCAATTTATAAGTGGACCAGCCTCTTTCTTCCTGTAATTTCTTAACTTTTTCTAATACGTTCATGTGAGCATTTTAATACACATATGCGTTGCACATAAAACCCACCTGAAATATAATTAATATACATTTGGGTTGGATAAAGAAACGTAGATGGGTATTAAGGAAGATTGTAAATTAAACATCAAATTGAATTACAAGAATAGAATAGATGGCATTTTGCTTTTAAAAAACATAAATGACAATTCTATAAAGTGTTTGTTTTTTGATCCTCAATATAGAGGTGTTTTAGACAAGCTTTCCTTTGGAAACGAAGGCGTTTCAAGAGGCAAAGGTCGTAGCTCATTAACTCAAATGGATGAAAAAACAATTCAAAAATTTATCAAGGAAATAAATAGATGTTTAACTCCTAGTGGATATTTGTTTTTGTGGGTAGATAAATTTCATTTAGTTGAAGGTGTAAATCCATGGTTTAAAAGCACTGATCTTAGATGCGTGGATATGATTGTTTGGGACAAGACAAAAATAGGCATGGGTTATAGAACAAGAAGAAAATCAGAATATTTAGTAGTGGTTCAAAAGCTTCCACTTAAAGCTAAAAGCACTTGGACAAATCATGCTATTCCTGATGTTTGGTCAGAAAAGGCAATTAAAAACCATCCTCATTCAAAACCAATAGATCTACAAAGTGAATTAATTAAATCAGTAACAAATAAAGACGATATAGTCGTTGATCCTGCTTCCGGCGGATATTCGGTGTTTGAGGCATGTAAATTAACTGGACGCACTTTTCTTGGTGGCGATATTGAATTTGGGGAGGATTAAATATGGCTAAAATATGCAACGCCAAAGTTAATACCTCAAGTGGTGGATATAATCGTGTTTTTAATAACGATGAAATGGGTAGATTGATGGCGAAAGTCCAATCAACTGTAATTTCCAATGGAAATGAGTTAGAAAAAATCATCCTCTCTAAAACTCAAAATATTACTGATTTAGATGTCTATATAGAAGCGGTTACCAATGGGGAAATTCCTAATGGAACCTATGTTTGTACAAAAAGAATCCTGAAAAAAAGTTCATATAAACTTGATGGCAATGAACCTGATTTGCTTATTTTTGTTGTTCAACAAAGAAGAGTTTGCAAGATTATTGAATTGAAAGATGGAGATTCTTTTGACACGAAAAAGGCTTGGGGAGAGCAAGAACATCTTGAAAGATTTAATTTACATATTGGCGCTAAAATACCATTCGTTTCCGATTATTATGTTTGTTGCTTTAATCAAACAAATAAAGAGGAAATAGTTAAAGGTTTCAAAAATGCGTTTGAAATAGAACATGTAATGACTGGAAGAGAACTTTGTGAAATATTAGGCATCTCTTATGATGAAATAATTGAAGAACGTAAAAAGGATGCAAAAGCAAATATAGAATATTTTTATCAGCAGCTTATGGCCATTCCTGCTATCAAAGAAATGTTTGAAGATGATATTAACAAAGTTGATTAACAAATATTCACGTATCGATATGATGCGTGTTTTTTTACACTAAGCGTGGTGGGTCGGAGCAAACGATGTGCTTTTTTTGGAGGAACCATGTAAACAAAAAAGCAGGTGTTTTCTTTATTTTTTTTAAAAAAAATTGTTTACTAGCGCGTAAGTGTGTATATAATATAAAGCAATATTTCCTTAAAAGGAGGAAAAAAAGATGAATATTAAAAAGACTCTTTTACTTGCATTACCTATATTAGGTGTTGCTGTTGGTGGCTTAGTTGCTTTTAATTCCAAAAGCGCTAGTGTAGCCGAGGCTGCTGATTATTCTACTAGTGCTAAGGATTTTAAATTAGGCACTGATAAAAAATCTGTCAGCGCTACCTTCACTGTTTCTAATAGTGATCTTGAAATGAAAGGTTGGCTACTTTGTTTATTAATTAATAAACCAGCTTATGACCTTGATTCACGTAAATTAGTTGGCTCAGACAATTATCACCCATATTTAGAAGACAATTGTGCTCATTATTTCTTTTCCGAATCTATACAAAAAGATGGAAAAATTTCTATTACGTGGGCAGCTAATTCTGCGGACCAAAAAGGCGAACTTTGGGGTGAAACTACTAGCGATTCCGAAAATTTAGCCAAATATATGACTGATGCTAATGACTACCATATTGTTGTTGGACCTAGACACTACGAAGGTACTTGGAGAACCAGTGACGATATTGGTGCTGGTAAAGATCACATTTGGGAGAACTGTGATTATTATGTTGGCAAAAAGAGTTCTCTACTTCAAGGTGTTGATGGACAAACTTATCTTGATTTAAGTCAATTTCCTAATTGGAAAGACGCTGACGATAAATTTGCTTTCTATTATTGGAATGGAAAAAATAATGGTTGGTCGGAATTTGCTACTTTGGTAGACTCTACTAACAGCATCTATGTCGCTCAATATTCGTTAGATTTTGTTCCAACTGGAATGAAGGCTGTTAGAATTGCTTCTAGCGCTGAAACACCTTCTTTTGATGTTAGACATAATGAAGGCAAAGATGAAGTTTTTGAAGAATATGGTGTGATTGGTATCACTGACTGGAATGTTTCCTGGTCAAATGGATTGGCGGGAATCAAATTTAGCGAAGATAATGTTGAAGATAATGTTGTTGTATTAGATCATTATCAACGTAATATTTTCAGTAATTCTGAAAACTTCAATAAATTTGTGTCTTTATCTGAAGGCGATGAATTCGTTATTGATTTTGACTCTAATACATATAATACGTTTTCAACATATGAAGCACTTGCGAATAATTATTTCGAAATTAATGAAGATGACAAAATCGAAGTTTTAAAAGGTGGCATTTACTCATTATATTTTGATACAACTTCACATAGTTTATATATCACCTCTTATTTAATGGATGAATTAGATAAGTGGTGTAAAGGTTTCTTAGGAGAAAATCGTACTTGTGAGGAAACTATATCTAATTGGTCTGATGCAAGGAGCGAATATGACAAACATCTTTCTAAAGTTGATGGAGCTACAGAATACTTGCGCAGTGTTGAACACGTTTCTCATGATGCTAAGATAGAAGGATATATTGTTCTAGCAATGCAAAGATATGACTTTTTAGTGTCAGGTTTTGAAGGGTATACTGATTATCTTGGTAGATGTGATTCTCAACATTTCTCACCATATCAATCAGAAGCTTTAGTTATTTCTAATGGTGAAGATGATACTTCAATGATAGTAATTGTTGTGGCTGCAGTTTCTTTATTAGCCTTTACCACTTTATTAGTGATTAAGAAAAGAAAAAGCATTAGATAATTAATTTATTAATTATTTATAAATAAGGGTTCACTTCATGGCTGAACCCTTTTAAATTACATTAATTTCTTTAGTATATATTTCACTCCGTGTTTAGTTACGGTTTTAGTGATGTGTTTCGCGTTATCTTTAACTTCTTCTTTGCCGTTACCCATAGCGATGGAGTAATTAGTTTCTTTAAACATTGAGATATCTTGATGATCATCTCCAATAGAGCAAGCATATTCTTTATCTATTTTTAGATAGTCTAAGACAAATTTCACTGCTTCTCCTTTAATGTGAGGGACGCTAGCGACATCCACTCCATAGTCGTGATATCGGTAATAATATAAAACTTTTGGAAGCTTAGTTTTGATTTTCTCATCATGTTCTTTAGAGATAAATAGATTTGCCCCGATTACTCTTTGATGATGATAATCTTCAATAGGTGGGATATCTTCTGGATAGGTATCAAATAATTTTTTAGCAACTTCAATATTATTGTTAATTAAGAAGCAATCATAAGGTCTAATACCTTCTAGATTACCTCCATATTTATTAGTGAGTTCACATAAAGAGACGAAGTCATCTTCTTTCATTAATGGATTATAGATAATTTCATCTTTATAAATGATTAATCCTCCATTAGCAAGAATCATCCCGTCTGGGGTAAATAAGTCTAATATCTTAATTCTTTTAACTGAATGATATGGTCTAGCAGTTGATAAAAAAACTAAAACCCCTTCTTTTTGGAGTTTAGATAAATATTTAATTGACCTTTTATCAAATCTAGATGGGTTTTTAGAATGATCAAATAAAGTCCAATCAATATCGCAAAAGATAATTTTTATCTTTTTATTCATTATCTTTCCTTTTGTTAATAGCGATATTTTCTAAGCGATATAGTAAACATATTCCAAAAGCGATAATAAAGAAACCGATCAAGAAGAGAATAAAATATCCTCCTCCAAATCTAAAGAATCCATAGATATCATAAGTCGTGCTAGTCGATCCATCTGGATTTAAATGTGTAAAGACATTAGTGATATAAAGTACTGCATATAAAACAATTGGAATAAGAGAATAAAAACACATATACCATTTGATTTCGACTTTTCTTTCTAAAAACAAGAAATGAATTATCGCTAAAAGGGGAGTAATTAAATGATTAAATAATCCCGCGTTATTATATAGCATCCACCAATCAGCTCCGAGCTGAGGAGATAAATATAAAGCAGTGATAAAAAATGTAATCGTGATTTGACTAATAAAAACAAGCTTAATAATAAATAACCATTTAGGTAATTTATCTACTTTGTAGATAATGCGATATAAAGCGCATAATAAACATACCACTCCGATAAATAAATTACTTAATCCAGTATAGGTAGTTAAAAATGGGATAGACGCTAGTCGAGGTAAATCGACCATAAAACGAAAATCAGTAAAAATAGAAATTAATCCAAAAAGCATTGATGCAAAAGTAATTAATTCTAAAATCGATAAAGCAGTAAATCTTTTTTGTTTCATACAGATTAAAAATATAATAGCACTATACATCAAAGTATTGATGTTATTTTTGTATTAATTGTTATAAAATGTTTGGCGAAAGGTGATATAAGAAATGAACAAAAAAACTATATTATTGTCATTCCCTTTATTTTCACTCGCTCTCACTAGTTGTGGGCAAGTGATGAATTGGGAAGAACATCTAGATGATTATGTTTTTGCTATGCAATATCATACTGATTTTAACATTTTGCAGTTAACAGATATTCACTGGAATGTGAATACATCAACTACAAGTTCAAAACAATATCTAGATAAAGTAATCAAAGAAGCAGACGCTCATGTTAAAGAAGCTGACGCAACTGCAAAAATTGACCTAATAGAACTTACTGGCGACCAATTTATGCTCGCTAATACTTATCACGTAAAAACTTTTGTGGAGTATATGGAAACTAAAGCAGTGGAGTATGGCTTCAAATACGCGATTATTTGGGGTAACCATGATAGACACGGACTTTATAGTCCAAACTGGTTAGCGGATCAATATCGTAAAGCCGAGCATTGTATCTATATTGAACCAGAAGATAATTTATATGGGCGTAGTAACTTTGTTATTAATCTAACTGATACTGGAGAAGTAAGCGGTACAACTGCCTGGCAAATTGCAAATTTAGATTCTGGTGCCTCATTCTCTGAATCTCCACTCGCTATTGGAAGAAATTATGATTATATTCGTAAAGATCAAACTCAGTGGTGGATTAAACAAAATGAAAGAGCTGGGGACGCTCCTACAATTGCCTATTATCATATTCCACAACAAGATAACCAAGCAGCGTGGAGCTTAGTAAAAGAAGGTGGAGCAACATTTAAAAACAAATTCTTTAAACTAGAAGGATTTGGTGATGCTGATAAACCAGATTATGCTTCTGACTTTATTAGTAAAGGAAGAGAAATAGGCACATTAAAAGCAGCATTTATGGGACATGCTCATAATGTCGACTGGACTGTTGATTATGATGGTGTAGTAATTGGTTTAGGTGTTAAAACAGGACCAGAGTTATATTTTGCTCATATTGACCCAAATAGTTCTAATAAAGATATGACAGATGGATTAGCAAGTGTTAATGCATCTTTACCTGCTGATAAGCAAATCAATGAAAAATTTGATTTAATTGGGGCGTCTTTAGTCACTATTAGAGATGCAGATAGCTTTGATTTAGAACACTTATACTATAACGTTAGAGAAGGGGCTAGCGATTTCGTTAGATGGGTGAAGTGGTAATGAAAAAGTTTATTGCTAAGGAAAATTTCTTTCCTTCTACACTAGATAAAAAGCAAAGAATTCAATCTTTAGTTACTTCTTTAGTAATGATTGTTTTATTTGTGTTTTCTTCTTTTACGTTCTTTAACATGTTATATTCTTTCGCTGATGTTTTAGGATCTATTGTTAGCGGTTCTCCTGATGTGGCAATAAAAGACTTATTAAGAGCGTTACCTTTATATTTATCATTCTTTATGAGCTTATGGGCATTATTTTTAGTCCATGCTTTCCGTAAGGGTAAAGATGATGAATATAGATTAAAATCTATTTTTAGAAAAGGGATTGCCGTTTTATCTATCTCTGGATTTAACTTCTTATATATCTTAATTATGAGATTTGTTGGTAAATACTCTTCTTTAGTAGAAGGTAGCCCGTCAAGTCTATATCCATTAGATGCTTTATTATATTCAGTCTTATTTATTTGCATTGGAGTTTGTGCAATTCTTTATATCAAAAGATTTAAAGAAAAGCTTCCTTATACTGTTCCTACTAGACCAATAGCGTGTATAGAAAAGAAACACACTAGATTCTTCTATTGCTTTGGCGTTTCTTTATGGACACTTATCGCTTTATTTGGTTTAACAGGTGCAGGACTAACCATCTTTGTTTATGACTTTAAACATGAATATGCGTTCTTTGGAATCGCAGTTATCTTCATTTATCTTCTTTCTCCAATCATGCTTGCTTTCTGGGAGTTCTACTATAACGAACTAAAAGAGGAGAAAAAGAAAGAATTCTTATTACCTGTTTCTGTTACTTCAATGGTGGTTTCCGCAATCTTCATTACATTATATTTTGTAGCTTTAAAGACTAATTTAGACGCTCCTAATAATGCTGGATTTGGTATGTTCCCAATCACCTTTACAGCAACTGCAAACTATGGAACTCTAGTGGTGGTTTTCACTCCTGCAATCGTCTCTATAGTTGCCTTTATTAGAGCGATTGTTGCAAAAATTAAGGAACAATAGTATTGGCTTTTAGCCAATAATATGATATTGGAATTTTATGAAAAATGACGTTTATAGACTCTCTATAGACGTCTTTTTTGCATATTTTTAAAAAAATTATTTGAAAATTTTTTAACCATACGGAGAGTAATAAATTTTTTTAAAAAACATGCAGCAGCCTTATTATTTTTATCCGAACTCTCAAAATTAGAGAGTGTTTTTTTAATTCTCTTTTTAAGAATTTTATCTTTAGAGCACGTATATGTTTACACGTATATATAATTATCGCCGGAGAAATCGATGAATAAACTTCTGTTGACTTACATTCTCACAATTGGAATCTGCGGTGTCGCTGGAGGAGGAACAGGTATCGTCCTTAAACGAACACTAGGCCCAATTGATGAGCATTATCCACCAGGATTTGATCCAAAGGAATTCTCCCCAGATATCGAGTCTATTATGAATAAGTATAATAAACTCTCTGAAAAAACAATATCTGGAGTTAGGTCGTTCTCTGATTCTGACATCATCAATATTTGCTTCGAAAAATATCGTAATCAAGAATATTGCTGGTCTATAGGCTCAGGTAACGCTAACACGATTGTAACTCAAACAATCAGAAATGCCCAAATTAAAAATGGGGATGAATACTTCGAGGAACAATTATCTTATTCTTCATTGGTTGACGTTGCTAAAAGAACATTGCAGCACGGTAAAGATGGAAATCTAGACTTATATGAAGGTGGATGTAGTGGGCCAGAAGAAGCGGTTTATCCTCAAAATCCTTCAAAAAATTTTAATAAAGAAGGATACAAAGAATATTTGGGTAAAACTCTTGATGAAATGTTTATCTACATCATTTCTGAAAAGACAGTGCTTGATAGTTCAAGATCCTCAAAAGGAGATGAACATATATTCAAGTTCAGCCTTAATCCAAACTTATCCACGTTTTATTACAAAACACAGATGAAGAACATTTCTGGATTAAGCAACCTTCCTCCATTTAGTGAAGTGAAACTAGAATTTACAGTTGATTCCAACTTAAATCTAAAACACTTACTTGTGGATGAAACTTATACAGCAACAAAGGAAGGAATTCCAGTCCCTGCTACAACACATAATATTATTGATAATTATTATCACGCGGGAGAGCAGATGGATATTCCTTCATATAATGAGAATATCAATTACAGCGCATTATTAGCGCTAGAGGAGAATTAACGTCATGAATAAAAGACTTAAGAAATTACTAAAAAGAACAGGAATAGTTACTACAGGTATTATTGCCTTTGGTGGAGCTGTTATTGGTGGATATGTCGTGACACCAAACAGAAGCAAAATAATTGATGTTACTGTTCAAGAAAGAGAAAAGACCCTCTTTGAAAGATTTGTTGAAAAATTAACTAAAGACGTCGGCATGGCCGAAGACGAGACTAATGAAGAAGAACAATATTTAAGCGCAAGATTTGCCGGTCTTACTAGTGGTGAAAAGTTTCAAATCACTTACAAGAAAGATAAAGATTCTACTTCGGTGAACACAATTTCCGTCAATGATGGTGAAATTGATTTCAGAATGTCCGCTTTAGATATTTCTGCAATTGAATTCAATGTTGATTTAGATGTCGATTATAATGGTAAGAATTTACCGCTTACATTAGGACATTTTGGTAACGAAATGTATTTCCGTATAAAAGACATGAAAATGAAGATGACAGATTTTAAATTAGAAAATCTTACAACTAAATATCTTGTCGCTTTTGCCGCTTATGCTGATTTAGATACTCAAACATTGTTTAAAGATATTGGCACTCTTATTAGCGATAAAGTTGGTAATGTCTTCGCTAAATTAATCAATGGTGATACTTCTGCTACTGCATCTAACGCTAAAACTGATGCAACTAGTGAAGAGGAAGCTGGATTTGATTTCTCCAAATTATCAACGGAACCAAAACAATTTAAAAGAGGCGATTACACTGTCTTCTCTTGGGGTGAAACTGAAAAAGTCGGTGGATTAGTGATCAATCTTGTCGCTGATAAGGATTTATCCTTAAAAAGAGTGGAATTAGAAAATGTCAGCTTTGGTACTGTTTCAATTAATGGAGCTATTGATGTAGAAGTTAAACCGTATGATGAATTTGTCTCACCATGTTTAGACGGATATGTTGAAGTATTTAATTATACTTCATTAACCGGTAAAATTTTGTCTGTTTTAAAAGAAGGCAATCAAAAATTTGGCCTTGAATTTGGTTTAGATTTAGATCAATTAGTTGAAAAGAAAGTCCAAAATTCCGAAGAAACTTATAAAGATCCAGTCGCAATTGGTAGAGTTGAAGGTTCTATTAATATCGACTTTGATAAATTATTAGATTTAAGCCAATATAAATTCGAAGGCACTGTTGGACCAAAACCAGATGATTATAAAATCATTGGTGATCTCAAAGATGTTGGATTCAACTTACAATTATCATTAATTGGTAATCGTGGTGATGAATACGCAAATCTTGCTTTAGTGTTTGCTGACGGAGAAGGCTATTTAAGATTTAATGAACAAGAAGATGAAAACGGTGAAAAGTCTTCTGTTATGAAATTATATTTCGATACAGAAACTATGAACTGGATTTTAACTAAAGTACCAGAATTAATCGATGGTTTATCTCAAGATGAAGGCACTGATAGTGTTGAAACTTTATCTAAATTCTTATCTGAAGATTTAGTAGATGCCATCAGTAATTATGACTTCTCTTTCATCTTAGATATGTTAAAGACACTTAAAAATGATGAAACTGGATTTGAATTAGGTATTGATTTATCTCTTTTAAATCTTGGCGAAGATGCTTCTGTCACTGTTAGAGTAAATAACGATTCCGATTATTTCTCAGACTATTTTGATTTAGAGCACATCATCTTAACTTTAAATGACAAACCATCATTAACTGATGAAGAAGAAGCACAATTAGATGCCGCTATTGCCTCTTTCCAAGAAAAAATGAATGAAGTCAATAATAGTGGACTTAACGTTGATGTTAATGAAATTGCCTTTGGCAACTTTAAATTAAACGCTAACTTAAAGACTGCTCCATTTACTGCTCCAAATTTAGATAATTTAGAAACATATCAATCTACCAAATTTATTCCTGATGTGGTCGAACAAGTTACTGATTTCGTGAAAACTAAGAAAGCTGGATTCAGTATTACTGGTTCAATGTTAGATAATGATAATTTAGGCATTAGATTCAATGGACAAGGCTGCTTAGACAATAACGATGAAGTCAAAGAAGGCTTTGGCAATATGCATATTGATCAATATAAATATAACGCTAATAAAGTTTGGGCTACCCACGACATGTATGTCAATGTGACCAACTTAAAGAGCAATATCCTTGAATATGATGCGGTTGACTCTAACGGCAATATTGTTAAAAAGAAAAATAACCAAAACGAAGCTTTATTTGTTTATGGAAATCCTGATGACAATAACAACAATATTAAAGGTAAGATTAAACTTCAAACATTCTCTGACATCTTTGATGTCATAATGACCTTTATCGATCAAGAAGGAAGCAATCCAAAATACACTAAATTCTTAGCTCCTATCACTAAACTCTTAGGTATGAACACCTTAGGCAGCATTATTGAAAATAAAGACTACTTATATTTAGTTAGTAACAATCTCCTTAAGAAGATTGAAGCTGTTGAATCTGATACTGGCACTGAATTACAAATTGTTGTTAACAAAAATATGTTCGGTATGAATTTACCTGCAGATATTGCTTTATCAATTAACACTAAGATTAATTCTGAAGGTAAACAAGAATTACATACCTTAGTAATTAAAGATTTAATCCTTTCTAATAAAGAAAATGCATCTAAGCTCAATTTAACATTCACTCTTGAAGATTATAACAATGGCACTGTTAATAGAATTCATAAAGGTGATTCCTTTATGTCTCTTGATGGCATTAAAACCTTATTACAATTAGGCATTAACACCACAAAAGTAAATTTCTATCACTTATCTGCTGAAGCAACTATTAGATTAGGTTCTACTAGCATTGTGAAACCAGACTTAAAAGGTGTTAACTTCTATGTCTATGTTGACGGAGTCCATGTTAAGGTATACGGCACCGTTAACGAAATTCCAACTATTCCATTTGGAGTTACTATTGATGACTGGTTTGGAACTCATAAAATGGGTGCGGAATTCTCCTTTGAAACTTATGATGATGATAGTGACAACAAAGTCGGTGGTTATTTCAATATTAGACGTTTCTTTAAATCCGACACCACTGAAAGAGGCGAAAAGATCGGATTCTTAAGATGGGAGACACTCTATTATCATAACTATGATTGCTATCATTATCGCTGTGATAGTGAGAACTTCTTAGATAATATTGCTCAATATTTGATTACTGGTTTATTAGGTATTGATGAGAGCATATATCTAGAATCCTTAAATAATGAAAATAGTGGTTCAAGCGAAGAAAAAGAAGCAGGTAATTTCACAAATGCCTTTACCTCTACTGGATTTAAGTCTTATAAAGAAGGTAATAACGATGTTATTCAACTTGGTTTAAATCTCAACGAATTAACTGGCATCAATGCTTTGAAAGAATTAGAAGCCACAATTACTTCTAAACATATTGACTATGCTGGAAGTAGTGAAGGAATGGATGTTCTTGGCTCTTTACATGCAACTTTAAGAATTAACTTTGCAGTTGTCTTCAACATCAACGTCACTTTAGATGCTTCTGTTGTTGAAGCAGTTGTTCCACAAGATGAAGCATTAATTAGTTGGGATTCCAAAGCTGGCGAAGGATTTGACGAATTAACCACCCACTCCATTAGCAGTGATAACTTCAACAATCCAAGTAACCCAGCGAGATATCAAATTAAAACCCAATATTTCCCTGAATAAAAATTAAAATAACCCTAATATCTATAACGTAAGTGTGATAACATATCTTAGGATATTAGGGTTTTATTTATGACTTCTATGTTAAAAAAATACGGTTATTTTATTGCCTCAGCGGCATTACTATTAATATTTATTGTTTTCACTATTTTAGTGAAGACTGTGGATGTAACGTTCATTAATTATGAGAACGCTTCTAATTCGTTTTATTTAGGATTTAGTAGCTTCAACTTTAAATTCGCTGATTTAGTTAATGAATTCGGCAAAGCTAATCCGATGAATAAAATAAGCGATGTCATCCTTTATTTATCTTTTGCTTATATCTTGGCTTTATTTATCTTCGCTTTAATCGAACTGATTAAAAATAAATCATTTAAGAAACTTAATCTGAATTATTATCTAGTTTTAGGTGGATATGTTATTACAGTAGCTTTCTATTTTGTCTTTGAAGTTGTAAAAGTAAATTATTCGCCAGAATCCATTTATGGCCAATTGAAACCTAGCTATCCATCAAGTCACGTCTTTTTAGGATGTATGTTTTATTTACTTAATACCTTTACAGCGATGAGATTATTAAAACCCGAAAAGGAATGGATCAAACCATTAGTGTTCGTTGCTACTGGAATTATCTGTTTATTATTAATCTTTACTAGAGCGTTATCTTCTAAACACTGGCTAACCGATATAATTGCCTCAATAATCCTAGTTTCTAGTTTATATACGTTATTTATCGGTGTTCATCATAAACTTGTCCCTATTAGCCCAAAAGACGCTAAAGAAATGGAATAACAAAAAGGTCCTTTCAAATTAAACGGGGAGTAACGGGGACCTGACAAAAATCTCTCCAAATCTATCAAAATAAACGGGGATGTCCTATTTGGACTCCCTGTTTTGATTATTGTAGGTCATGATTAGCATGATT
>Ga0247611_10001165_pt1 | contig 48167 bp, 42 predicted proteins | sample 177DNAGHGhighgp2_FD_192422 | JGI IMG/M metagenome (GOLD analysis project Ga0247611, IMG submission 192422) | Sheep rumen microbial communities from Palmerston North, Manawatu-Wanganui, New Zealand - 1770 DNA GHGhigh gp2 | ecosystem: Host-associated > Mammals > Digestive system > Stomach > Rumen... | reverse complement strand
TTAAGTGAATTTCTTATTGGGTACCTTGTTTATCACTTACACAATATTTATCGGAGTAAATGGAAAAAACTTAACCCTTTTTGAATACTTTTTTATATTTTCTAAAAAAAGAGTATTTCTCGCATTTGTTTGCGCTTCGCGCCAGCTCGAGGCTACATTGTAACTGCAAAGCAGTTGCAACAAGCGGGGAACCTCTCGCATTTTTTGCGCTTCGCGCTGGCTCGAGGCTACATTGCAACTGCTTCGCAGTTGCAACAAGCGGGGAACCTCTCGCATTTTTTGCGCTTCGCGCTGGCTCGAGGCTACATTGCAACTGCAAAGCAGTTACAACAATAAAAAAGGGACCAGTTGCCTGGCCCCTTCTTTAGGTTGGTAGTTTTAACCGAGAATTGATAATACACCCTGGTTAGCCTGATTTGCTTGTGAAAGCATTGATAAGCCTGCCTGAGAAAGGATGTTATTCTTAGAGAATTCAACCATCTCAGAAGCCATATCTGTATCACGAATACGTGATTCGGCTGCCTGTGTATTCTCGCTTGTTGTATTTAAGTTATTAATTGTGTGCTCTAGTCTGTTCTGAAGGGCACCGAGTGTAGATCTCTGTGTAGATACTGCATCAATAGCTGACTGTACTTTTGTAATAGCGCTACCAGCTGTTGTAAATGATGCTAATGAAAGAGAATCTACTGATAATGAAGCTGAATCCATTTTGCCAATACTAATCTGAATCTTCTGATTTGCAAGTGATCCAACTTGTAAATTCTTACCTGTAAATGATCCATCAAGCAAGTTCATAGTATTGAACTGTGTTGTTGTACTAATTCTATCAATTTCAGTCTGTAACTGAGTAACTTCTGCCTGTAGAGCTGTTCTATCAGTTGATGTGTTAGTATCGTTAGCTGCCTGTGTTGCTAATTCATTCATTCTCTGTAAGATAGAATGTGTTTCATTTAGCGCACCTTCAGCAACCTGTATAAGTGAGATACCATCCTGTGCATTTGTTGAAGCCTTATTAAGACCTCTAATCTGTGCACGCATCTTTTCTGAAATTGAAAGACCTGCAGCATCATCTCCGGCTCTGTTAATCTTATAACCTGATGATAACTTCTCGGTTGACTTAGACAAAGCGCTCTGTACAGAGTTCATCTGTCTGTTTGTGTTCATTGCTGTTACGTTATGTTGTACTACCATAATTTTTTCCTCCTTGAAAAAAAGCTCATACCATCCATGATATGTTATTTATTAATTTGCAGCCTCAAGATTAAATGTTGACCTTAATAATTTGCACATTTATCTTTTAGCTATTAATTATATCGGTAGCAATTTTATAAACTTAACAGCAAAATTTTAAAAATTAAGCAATTTTTTCGCATAAAAAAAGGGCGTCATAAGACGCCCTATAAAGTCTATTTATTGTAAGATTGATAATACACCTTGTGTTGCCTGATTTGCCTGAGTAAGCATTGACTGGCCAGCCTGAGCTAAGATGTTATTCTTAGAGTACTCAACCATCTCACCTGCCATATCAGTATCACGAATACGTGATTCAGCTGCCTGTGTATTTTCACTTGTTGTCTGTAAGTTGTTAATTGTATGTTCAAGTCTGTTCTGAACAGCACCAAGTGTAGATCTTTGTGTAGATACTTTATCAATAGCTGACTGAATCTTTGTAATTGCTGATCCAGCTGTTGTAAATGTTGATAATGAAAGTGCATTTACTGATAATGATGCTGCATTCATGTTTCCAATACTAACCTGAATTTTTTGTCCTGCTAAAGAACCAACCTGTAAATTTTTACCTGTAAATGAACCATCAAGCAAATTCATTGTGTTGAACTGTGTTGTACTCTGAATTCTGTCGATTTCTGATACTAACTGGTCAACTTCTGCTTGAAGAGCTGTTCTATCAGTAGCTGTATTTGTATCGTTTGCTGCCTGTGTTGCAAGCTCATTCATTCTTTGTAGAATTGCATGAGTTTCATTTAGGGCACCTTCAGCTACCTGAATAAGTGAAATACCATCCTGTGCATTTGTAGATGCTTTGTTAAGACCTCTAATCTGTGCACGCATTTTTTCTGAAATTGAAAGACCCGCAGCATCGTCACCAGCTCTATTAATCTTGTAACCTGATGATAACTTTTCAGTTGATTTTGATAAAGCTCCCTGGACAGAACCCATTTGTCTGTTAGTGTTCATGGCTGTTAGATTGTGCTGTACTACCATATTGTTTCCTCCTTGATTTAGAAAATTTCCTTATAATTGTTTCTATACACATCTATTAATTGATTGGGTAATTCAATTTAGATGTAACTTTGAAGTGAATTCTTTTTTGGGTACCATTGCTTTCACTCTTCATACTTCATATATCGGAAAAATTCTTTAGTACTTAACCCCTAAACAAAATATTTTTTTATTTTTCACATTTAAATTTATTATATATTAATTATGGCAAAAATAAAAAGAGCAGTCAAGTTATTCTTGACTGCTCCTTTTATAGTAGCTTATATTTACAAACTTAAGTCATAAACAAATACTAATACTTATTCTAACCTAATTAACCAAGAATTGATAATACACCCTGGTTAGCCTGATTTGCCTGTGAAAGCATTGATAAACCAGCCTGAGAAAGGATGTTATTCTTAGAGAATTCAACCATCTCAGAAGCCATATCTGTATCACGAATACGTGATTCAGCTGCCTGTGTATTCTCACTTGTTGTATTTAAGTTATTAATTGTGTGTTCAAGTCTGTTCTGAACAGCACCAAGTGTAGATCTCTGTGTAGATACTGCATCAATAGCTGACTGTACCTTAGTAATAGCACTACCTGCTTTTGTATATGTTGTTAAATCAAGAGAATCTACTGATAATGAAGCTGCATCCATCTTGCCAATACTAATCTGAATCTTCTGGTTAGCTAAAGAACCAACCTGTAAATTCTTACCTGTGAATGAACCATCAAGTAAGTTCATAGTATTGAACTGTGTTGTTGTACTAATTCTATCGATTTCTGTCTTTAACTGAGTAACTTCAGCTGCAAGAGCTGTTCTATCAGTTGCTGTATTAGTATCATTTGCTGCCTGTGTAGCTAGTTCATTCATTCTCTGTAGGATAGAGTGTGTTTCATTTAAAGCACCTTCAGCTACCTGAATAAGTGAGATACCATCCTGTGCATTTGATGAAGCCTTATTAAGACCTCTAATCTGAGCACGCATCTTCTCAGAAATTGAAAGACCAGCTGCGTCATCACCAGCTCTGTTAATCTTATAACCTGATGATAACTTTTCTGTTGACTTTGACAAAGCGCCCTGTACAGAGCCCATCTGTCTGTTTGTGTTCATTGCTGTTACGTTGTGTTGTACTACCATAATTTTTTCCTCCTTGAAAAAACCTAATACCATCCTTGGTATTATTAATGTTTAGTGAAGCGTTATTGCTTCATCTATTTATTATCGCTTACGCGATTAATAAACTATTTAATTTGCCACCTTTTTAGTCATTTAATCTTTTTCTAGTACTAATATACCATTTAGCATATTTTTTGTAAAGCTATTTTGATTATTTATTATTATTAAAATAGTATTAAATCCACACATTTTCTATCTTTTTGAATCCATAAACTGTGGATCCACATTGGCTATTTTATTCATGGTGCTATAGTACTGTTTGGCAAGACTTGTACTTCTTTTCGCATTGGATAATTCTTTCCTCATACTAGAAAGATTTCCATTAACTAGAGATTTATTTCTTTTTTCCTGGGCTTCTATATGCATGCTTAAATCTGTTATCCTTTTAATTAATTCCTGCATTTCCTTTATTTCTTTTTTATACTCATCTTTTCTATTATCAAGTTGCTCCTTAACCTTTTCAAAGACAGATTCAAAACCTGCATCCATTCTATTTATCTCATCTATTAATGCACTCTTTCTATCAAATGTTTCTCTGATTTTATCTTCATTATCCTTATCTGTACTAAAAAGAGTTGTCTGCTCATCATCTATTTTTACTATTTCCTCTAATATCCTAATTTTCTTTATTAAGCTGTCCTTTAATATCTCTAAGTAATTCTCCATAAGCCCCTCTCCTTATTACAAATCCCTGCTTTTTATTCTTTAAAAGCCAGGCGTTTTACCGCCTGGCTTCTTATCTAGTGTTCCTTAACTGTTTTTCGGCGATGTACCTTTAGTTTTTTCCATAACTTTTTTCCAAGTATCGCGCATTCCTCTTATTTCATTAAGAGCTTTCGTTAGTATCTCTATATCTTTTTTTATATTTCCTTCAACTAGAAGGTCATATATGTATACGTACACCCTATCAAAATCTTCAGCCACCTTATATTTTCTATCAAGTGTTGATCTAAACTCCACAATTATATCTTCTGTCTTCTTTATGTAGATATGCGCTCTTTCCATATCGCCCTTCTCTATAGCCATAATTGCAATATTGCAAAACTTTATAGCGCCTTCATAAAGCATTAGTGTAAGTTCTGCAGGAGATGCTGTTAGGATTTTACTTCTTCTATATTGTTCTGCTAATGCTTGTTGTTGATTGTTATATCCATTAGTCATTGCCATTTCCTAATCCCCCTACGTTTAAATATATGTTTAGCCCTTTCCAAAATATCCAGAAAGTGAAGATTGCTGTGAATTTATATTAGAAAGTGCTGACTCCATGGCTGAGAATTTCTTGTAATAATAATCTTCCCATGTAGTTACCTTATCTTCCGCATCTGTAATTTTAGTTTTATATTCAGAATACTGAGTATTCATTTCTTTATCATTATAAATTGTATAAGCACTACTTGTTGCAGATGTTGCCATTCTATCTCCAAGATCTGTATAGACCTTTGTAGCTAATTGTGAGAAGAAACTAATTACTGTATCTGCATCACTAGCAATTGCTTTTCTTAATTTATCTGATGTACCTGCAGTTGCTGTATCCTCAGAATCGCCATCTATATGATATACGCCAGTTTCATTTTCTGGAGATGCGAAATATCCTAATGTCTGAATTCCAAAGGAAGCAAGTGAATAACTCTTTCCATCAACCTTAATTGCTGCTGCCATATCTGCCTTTAATGAATTCATTGTCATTCCAAGAGTTCCATCTTTACGTAGAAGTGAAGTTTTAATTTTTTCTTCCCATTTTTCCACTTCATCATCTGACATTGCGCTCTTCTCATCATCTGTTAAAGGTTCAAAACCTTTAGCTGATGCTGCATTATAATTAACGTCCATTTCCTTTATTAACAAATTATATTCTTTAATAAAGTCCTTAACGAAATTATAAATTCCATCTACATCTGTATCTGTGGTTATATTTACAACCTCACCATTTGTCTTTGCTGTTGCCTGTATTGTTAATCCATTAATTGCAAATGTATTAGAAGAGCTTGTAAATGTTGCTCCATTTAAGATAATTTTTGAATCTTTACCCTCTATTCTTACAGCTTTTGCTGATGCTCCCGTAGCCGCAGCTTCTCCACCATTTGCTACTAGATCAGCTGCATATGTACGTTTCTGTTTATAACTGTCTAAATTCTCCTGATACTTAGCCTCATAATCTGCATCATACTCAGCCTGAATCTTAGTATAAGCCGGGCTTCCTTCTGTTGCTACACTAGCCTTACCACTATCAAGCTTAACTATATAATCTTCTTTTTCAGACATAGTATCTTGATATTTATTATAGTTCTCAATTGCCTTTGAAATGTTATCTAAATTAGCCTTATCCTTTTTAAAATCAGCTGATTTTCCTGCTGCATCAATGGCTTCTGTATCATATGTTACATTTCCTTCTTCATCTACTGACTTATATTCATCATACTCAGCCATCTTAGTTTCATATTCGGCCTTCTTTGATTCCATTTCACTTAAAGAACCATTCTTATCTTTAATTACTTTTGCAGCATTGTATGCAGCGTTATATTCTTCTGCATATTTCTTTGCTCTATCATCTACTGACTTTACTTGATTTTTAGCTGTTTTTTGAGCCATCTCTTCAAGTTCTTCATCAGTATAATTAGCCCAAGCTTCATATTCCTTAGCGGACTTTAATGTTGTTGCATAAATACCAAGATTTTGCATCAAATCAATACCACTAGCATTAGAAGCTGTTAATGTATAGTCATTATCAGCTCCACTTTCACTTGCACTTATAAAAAATCGTGCATTACTCGTATCAAAGTTAGCATTTAATCCAGCTTCCTTTAACTTTGCTACAAATTGATTAATTGTTGTATCTGAAGTTACATTTATTTCATTGGCCCCATCCTTTGTAGTAACTGTAAAACTACCTGATGAAAAACCTTGTAAGCCCTTTACTTCAGATATTTTGCTGCTCAATGTTAGCTTTGATCCATCACTGTTTTCAATAACACCACCTGTTAAATAACCAGTTGATGCTAACTCTTCAACTTCTAATGTCTGTGATCCATTAACTGCACCAGAGGCTGCAGTTACCTTAGCCACAGAACTATTAGATACAGAAGCAGTCTTAATACTATAACTACTTGAAAGTCTGGCAGCAGAAAGCTTTCCTGAATAGAATTTATAAATATTACTATTCATGGATTTCCACTTATCCTGCTTCCAAGAAAGTTTAGTCTGTGCTTTTACTAAATTATCCTTTTTCATTTTGTACGATGATACAAGAGCTTCAACCAACGAATCGGTGTCCATTCCTGATACCATACCTGATAATCTGATTGGCATTTTACATCTCCTATCTATGCATCCTTGCATCTAACCTTAAACATCCTTGTTTATCTGATAGGTTTACTTTCCTATCTTTTTTCGTCTACCATAATTCCTGCCAATTCCCAAGCCTTTGCTAACATTTCAAGTGCCTTCTCTGATGGTATTTCCTTAATAACTTCATTTGTCTCTTTATTTTTAATTTTAATAGCAATACGCTTTGTTGGCTCATTATAACTAAATTCAGCCACCGTATTATTGTTCACTATCTTACTGAAATCAGTTACATCACGCAAGGAAGTTTCTTTTTGAACTGGTTGTGTAGTTTCGCGCTTTTTTAATGATTCGTCAGAAACATTTATTTTACTTGCATCACCTGTTTCCACTACCTTACCAACTAAAACTGCCTCAGATGTAACATCTGATTTAGACTGAGCACTAACTACGCCATCAGTCTTAGCAGTCTCAACGTTAATAGAACTAGTCTGCGACTTTCTTACATTTACATTTTGTTCATTTTGATAACTTGCAACGTTACCTACATCAATAGCCATAAGTTTCACCTCCATGTGAAGATATTATATTTATTTAAAAGGATTTGCTGCATTTATACATTATCCTTTCATCACGTATATCGGATGACATTAATATAAAATTAACGCCAAAATTAGAAATTATACAATTTTGTACAATTTCTATAAAAATACCCTCATATCTTGTGCATTGTAACCAACCCAGTGAAATTATTTCTTTCCAACTAACTTCTTTAATGCATTTACATCCACATTCTGAGATGCAGCTTCCTTATTAGCTGCCTGAATCTGAACATAAACTTCTTTTCTATATACAGGAACAGACTTTGGAGCTGTAATGCCTAGCTTTACCTGTTCTCCTTTTATCTCTATTACTGTTACTTCTATATCATCGTTAATCACGATTGCTTCGTCTTTTTTTCTTGATAATGCTAGCATATTATTCACCGTCCTTTTTCGCATTGAGAATGTCATAAATAGGGTAACGAACCTGATAATCGTCATTTTCTGCGATTACCTGTACGCCTCTATTAGTGTCTAAATTAATAATAATTGGCGCTTTAAGATTAATCGTCATATTCTCAAGCTTTTCAGGAACTGTCATTGTACATGCAACCAAAAGATTAGCATCTGCTATATTATCTCCAAGTGTGTTAATAATAGCATCTTCAACTATTGGATCATATCCTTGGTAAACTAACTGTGGATCCATAATTGGAAGTGCAAGTGTTGGTTCATCAATTGCTTGAAGCCAATATATTGTTGTCTCCTCTAATTCTTTTTCTGCATCGTAAATTAGGGTAAATTCCTTCCAATCTTCAAACCCTATAATGCCTTTCTCGAAAGTAAGAATCTGTTCATCCCTCACTTCCATAGTACCAAACCATTTAGTCTCTACCTTCATGTCACACCTAACCTTTCCCTAAATTTTCCCCCAAATACATTTTTAGAGCAACAATTTAGCACAAATTATGCCTTTTTCAAGCAATTAATTAGCTTTGTAGAATTTATAGAAAATCCAATAAAGTCTGCTGTACTGATCTTGCAGAAGCTGTAAGTGATGCATTATAAACTAACTCTGCTGCCGAATAATTTACCACTACTTCTTCCAAATCAATATCTTCATTTTGCGACTTTAGATTTTTAAAATTAGTCTTCTGTTCTGTTAAACGAGCTTTAGTAAGGGATAGTCTTGTGTCCCTATTACCTACATCCGCCTTACATTCAGAAATTGTTGTTTGATATCCCTGCATCCAGCCAACGCCATTTTCATACACTGCAGTCATTTTATCCTCAGCCAATTCAAGTTGCTTTGTTAAGCCCTCTAAAATATCATTAAGCTTTACCTGTGAATCGCTGTCTGAATACTGTTCCTGTGTTAACATGGAATTAACCTGCGTAACCTGTTCCTCTAAATCAAGAACGTTTTGCACCGCAGTAATCAAATCATCTATATTCCTACCTAAATAAATATCAAAAGCCTCACTAGCCTCAGTATTTATTTTAAGCTTTTGCGAGAAATTTATATTGTACTCAATGTTTTCTTGTTCTTTATTATACTCTATTTTTGAAATATTATCAATACAATCAAAATACATGGTTGGGTTTAAATCCCCTTTAATAAAATTGTCCTTTCTATAGGTAAATGAGAACGCATTATTTTCATAAATATCCTTATATACATTCTCCCCAAGAAGCAATTCTCCTGTTGTTGTATTAATAGATATTTCATCCTCAGCTGGTACATAATTAGGATCAACTGTTGTTGTAATAGATACGTTTGCTCCTGCGCCTGTTTGTAAACTGCCATTTGTTGTTACATTCCCTTGTGCATCTACTTCTATTTGGGCTTCATTTCCAGCATAATCAACTATCTTAAATTCGCTTACAGATATATCTGAATAAGCAAGCTGTAATCTATGTACTGCCTCCACATTAGGAGTTATAAGTCTTCCTGTATTGCTATCATATTTAGCATCTAGATTTATAATATCTGCATTAGTATATGCATTGGTATATGCAGATTTAATCGTCAAACTTTCCCTTGTGAATTTTTGTGTAATTGTATAGTCCACATCTGCTGCCGTTTCATCAGATTGATAAGTTAATGGTACATCAGTTGCAAAACCTGTAAACACATATCTACCTGCATAATCCACATCACCTTCTGAATAAAAAGCCTGGCGTAGATTATTTAAACTCTCAGCAATAGTCTTTCTTTCAGCTGATGAATAGGAATCTGTTGAACCCTGAACACAGTAATTATAAAGATCTGTTAATACAGAATAACCCTCATCTAGAGCATCTTCTGTAACTGATAACCAGCTATCTGCATCAGAAATATTCTTATCTAGATACTGAGTTACCTTATCTAAACTTGAACGAAGTCTTAAAGCTCTAATTGCAACAATAGGATCTTCTGAAGGCTTGTTGATCTTTTTCTGTGTTGAAAGCTGAGTATCAAGTGTGTTCATCTGATTTTTATTAACTTGAATGTTGGCAAGGGAACTATTAACCATCATTCCATTGGTAATTCTCATTGACATAAACTAACTCCTATCTTAACTCACGCCTGTTTGATTAATCAATTTATCATAAATTTGATTTAGAACAGACATCATCTTAGAACTCAAATCGTAAGCTTGCTTAAAAGTTACAAGATCCATGGTTTCCTCATCAAAATCCACACCCATTACAGACAATCTTTGATTTTGAATTGTAGTCTTTAAATTAGTATGGTTTTTTAGGAAATTATTAGCCTTGTTAGTATCAATGGATTCATCAGCAATAATACTTTCTAGAAAATACACTCCTGTTCCTCCATTAAAAATCTGTGCAGACTGCAACTTACTTAGCTTTTCTATTATATCGGCATTAGCAGCGCCAGTATTTATACGTGATTTTGTTGCAAGCTTTGATGGATCAAGGGCTAACTCCTTATTAACAGTTACATTACTTGATGAGAAAGCTACCTGCTTATCCTTAATTACAAAAAGGGACATTCCAGGAGTTTCTCCATCAGATGAAAAACCTTGCTTAAATACATCATTAACAGCCTGTGCAAATATAGTCATAAACTTATTAAGCTGTGCCTGATAGTAGGGAATACCCTTAAAGCTTGTATTTTTTCCATCATAGTCCTTAAAATCAGTTGTAAAAAATCCATCTTCCGTATACTTATAATCTCCATTATCATCAGTAACAACAGCCTCAATCTGTCCATTACATCCATCCCTTATATCTATAAGTCCTTTAAGCTGCCCTCCAAGAGATGCTGAATAAATGTTAAATTCCTGACCTGTATCCCACTTTATGTTATAAAGGCCTGACACATCACTATTATTTCTTACTTCCTCGTCCTTTCTACTTGAAACCACAAGTTCATGGTAACCATATGAATTAGTTAAGGTATTACCATCAATGTTAATTGTAAAATTGGTAAGATTATTTCCTAAATCTTCTTCATTAGTTGTTATATTAACTATTTGTGCCAGCCTATCAACTAAGGCATTTCTAGAATCTCTTAAGTCATTGGCATTACCATAACAAGCCTCTATCTGATTTATCTGCTTACTTAACTGATAGATACTTTGTGCTAGAGAATTTATTTGTTCCACTGCATCTTTAACTTCGTTATTAGCATCTTCTTGAATATCCTTTAAATTAGATGACAAGTAATTAAAATAATCAGCCATACTAAGGGCACTTTGAATTAAAGAATTCTTAGCTGAATTATCCTCTGGTGTTAAAGTTACCTGGTTTACATTCTTAAAAAAATTATTGTATTCTTCTGTATATCCATTTAGTATAAACTCATTAAAAAAGCTCTCTATCTGATTCATATAATTATTCTTAGCTTCATATTCACCATAATATGTCTGATTATTTCTATATTTCTCATCATAATATGTATCTCTTGTTTGTGTAATTTCATCAACAAGAACACCAGAGCCTAAAGTTCCGTAGGGTGCATAGGTTCTAAGAGAATCTGCAGCCATTTTTTGAGCTGTCTCCTTAGTGTAACCATCAGTTCTAACATTAGATAAATTATGAGCTGTTACATTTATAGAAGCCTGAGCTGCCTGTAGACCAGAATATGCAATTGTTAATCCAAAAAATGTGGATGCCATAAATTACCACCTTTCTTTATTTAAGCTCCTAGCGATGTTACTAAGTGTTCTAGCATTTCACTAACAACATTAACGTATCTAGAACTTGCATTATATGCATGTTGATATTTAATCATCTTTTGTAATTCTTCATCGGATGAAACTCCCATAGTTTCCATTCTTTGATTATCATAACCTGTTACCATATTTTGCTGATTATTAACATAGCTATCAAGAATATCACCCCAGGTTGCAAACTTTCCAACAAAATTATTGTAGTAAGAGTTAAAGGTTGCCTTAGAATATTCCTCAATATTAAAAGTTCCAAATCTTACATCCCAAGTATCAATAAGTTCATTAGCTCTTGCTAAATCTTCCTTATCTGTCTTAGTAGATAATGGGATTAAAGCAAGATTTTGTGCTGCCTTTGGGTTAATGCTTATATTACCTAATCTATAATATGACTCGTATTTTTGATCATTTAAATTGTTTCTAATATAGATATCTTCTCCATTAGCATCTTTAGCCTTAATATATCTTTGTGTATTATTTCTAGAAAAAAGTTCAACGCCAACTGTTCTATCACTATCCATTCCATAGTCCGTTTTTTCCATATCAAGAAATGAATACTCTATCTTATCAAAAGGAAGAGCCCCACTACCATCGCCATTAGAATTATTATATAATTTTTCACCTGACTCATATGTATATGTACCATCATCATTTTTTACGCCCTCTACCTCTGCACCAAATCTGTTGTATAGCACAGACTCTGATCTGTTATTGTAATAATACATATCAGCCTGAATCGCATTGCCATTGGCATCCATAATTTCTCCAGATGTTTCCACTGTAATTTCTGGACATAACACATCATTTAGAGCTGTTACTATTCCATGTACAAGATAGTCAAAAGAAGCCATAGCACTTAGAATCTGTGATGGATAAATATAAGTGTTATAATATTCTTGTTTTTCAGAATAGGCCTCGTAATCCTTATTGTATTTATCTATACCAGCTGTGCTAGTTAGGTCATAATCACTTGCATCTGGTCTTTCGGCCACGTATGTATAATCAACTACCATATTACCTCTTGCAAGAATAAGTCCCTTTAGTTTTCCCTTATCTGTATCTGTTGCATTAGAAGCTGTTGCTAAGCTCTTAGCACTAAAAACAACTCTATCATAAACAGGCCAAGTTGGTTCTACTAAAGATGTCCCTTGAATATACTGTGTATCCATAACTGCAACTTCATTAAGGGAAACAAAAGGAACACCCTCTGCATTAATAATTATCTCGCCATTAGGGCCTTCATAATAATCAAGATCCATATATTCACTAAGTTCATCAACTGCCTTATCTCTTTCATCCCTTAAATCATTGGCATGTTCAATGCCCGCAGCTTCTATGGCTGTGATTTTTTTATTATAATCAAAAATCTTTTTACCTAAGTCATTAATGGTTGCCACCATATTTCTTACTTCTGTATTAAGTGTTGTCTGGTAATTAGTAAGTCCTTCATAAATTGCTTCTGACTTATCTATAAAAGCTGTTGCTGTCTGAATTAAAGATGATCTAGCAACTGTACTTGTTGGGTTTTTAGTAAGTTCGTTTAATGAGTTATAAAGGTCTGTAAGATATGTTTGATAAGTTACACCCTGCATCTCACCAAACAAATCCTCAATTTCATTAACAGCCTGATACTGAGATTCATAAAATCCAAGTCTTGCATTTTCAGATCTGTAGGCAGCATCAATAAAGGTATCCCTTATTCTTCTCACTTCAGAAATCCCTACACCAAGACCATACACAGGTGTTGTTACCTTATCATTAGTCTTAACAGGCATATACACTGTATCTTGAAAAGTTACCTGCTGTCTTGTATAGCCTTCTGTATTTATATTTGAAAGATTGTGTGCTGTCGCATTAAGCGCTATCTGTGCTGTTCTAAGTCCTGTTGTTCCTATAAAAAGACCAGCCATTCCATTTGCCATAATCTTCACCTCTATCTACTTACTAAATGTCAACCCATCTATACTAGTCCATCTGCTAAATATATCGGTAAATATTAGTTTTTCTTAACAGCAGCTAGGCATAAAAAATGAGCCCTATGAAATTCACCTAAATACTAAACAAATCTCTTGCTTATTTAGACGCACTTCATGTGGCTCATTTTCTATTATATTAATTTTAAGAACTCCTTAGCTTTATATAATAACTACTGTTTTGCATCAAAGCTAGCAACAGTTGCTAAGTCAGCAACGCTTTCAGTAGCTGTTTTTCCATAATTAGCAGTCTGTGGAGCTACCCTAGCACTTCTTGCTAGGTTAATGTTAAATTCAATCATCTCCAAAGACTCTTTAAGTAAAAACTTATTATTCTCATTTATTTGCATCAAGCCCTTTACCGTTCTTTTAAGGGCTAAATAGCTTTCCTGTAATCTATTATGTTCTAAAGGTCGTTTTCTTAACATCTGTACCACATCTTCCACCTTCACGTCTTTTGATGGTAAATGTAGAATATTACAGATTTCATCAACAACCTTGATTCTATCAGACTCTACTACACTTATTTTACTAATTAGTGCCTGCTCATCAATAAGAATAGCTTGTAGCTTCTCCACATCGCTATTAACAATGGCAGTTGTCTTTACTTTGGCAAGCTCATAAAGCTCGTTATACAAGCTATTCTCTTTATCCATATCTTTGATTAATGAATCAATTAAGCTAGCCATAATATTACCTCACTTCTTAGAATGTTAGAGTTGATACAGTATTAATAATCTTATCAGCTACATCGCTTGCAGATACCTGATATGTACCAGCTGCGATTCTTGCCTTAATATCTGCTATTTTATCTTCTCTAACATCTGGTGCACTTGCTACTGCACTTTTTGCTGTAGCATATGTCTTAGCTACGTCAGAAATTTCGAATTTGTCATTGGCACTTGCTACCTTGCCCACACCTTTAACATTGCTTGTGGCATTTGCTTGATAAACCTGGCTCACTGCATTATAAGCGTCAATTCTCATATTCTTCGCCGTCCTTTCTTTCATTTCCTAAGACTTATAAAGAACTCCTCCAAATACCTTGTTTAAAGAAACTCTTATGCTTTACACTATTTTTATCGGTAGGTTAAACACTAAACTTAACCTAAAAAGTAATTTTTCTTTGTTCTTTTTTTAGTACAATCCTAAATTTTTACTTTTTATTATTTGTTACAGTATTTATATCGGATCATCTTTTTAAATCATAACACCTTATTTTATAAAATCAAAAATATAAAGGGCCATTAAATCTTGGCCCTTTAATTTATTACTTATCTAAGAATCTCATCTTTGCTGTAGCCGTTCTCTTTGTTTTTTGTTCTATTGGCTTAGTTCCATAAAGCTGACTTAACTGATCTGATACCGTCTCTTTACAATTAGAACAATACTTTCCAGATTTAATTGGTGCCCCACATGACTGGCAAAATATAGCAATTGGTGAATCATCTGAAAAAACCAATCTTTCTTCTCTTACCCACTGTTCTATCTGCTTTGGACTAACATCACAATCATCTGCAATCTGCTTTATATTGGCAACTCTATTATCTTCAATATAGCGCTTGACTTCCTGAAACTTATCTTCAAGTTTACTTATACAATCAGGACAAAGATTTCTATAATTCCCTCCTCCTACGTAATTGTATAATCTTCCACATCCACGACAATTCTTTACTTCCATAAAAGACCTCCTGTATATGTAAATTCAGTTAAACACTTCCATTAACAACTAAAAGCCTTTACCAATACTAATAAATGCGCCATAACACTCTATCCCAAATTTTCTTAATTCTAGGGCAATAGCGTCAATTGTTGCTCCTGTTGTATATATATCATCCACGATCATTACTTTCTTATATCTTACAACATTTTTAGTAACTTGAAAAGCGTTTTTAAGATTTTCTATTCTGTTTGCTTTGTCTAAATTTTTCATTGGAGTTGTGTTCTTGATTCTATAGACTAATTCAGTATCCACAGGGATTTCAAGAATTTTTCCCATTTCATCTGCGATAATTTGGGCCTGATTATATCCTCTTGTCTTCATTTTTTCTTTACTAATTGGAACTGCTATTAGCACATCAGGATTAATCATTTTAATCTGTGCCTCTAATACATTACACATTTCCCTTGCATAAACTATTCCAAACTCTTTTTTATTCTTGTACTTAAATTCTGAAATGGATTTTCTAAGACTATCTGTATATTCAAAAGCAGAAAAAGATCTAATATAGATATGTTCATATTCTCTACAATCCTTACAATACTCATCTTCCGTATTATCAAGTTTCTTGCCACACTTAAAGCATGTAGGCTCTACAAGAATTGGTGCCTTCTTTCTACAAGGCTTACACATATTAAGCCTTATGCCATTAACTATTGGCCTTGGTCTTTTACAAATAGGGCAAGCAGGCGGATAAAAAACATCCACCATGCCCTGTATAAATTTTTCAAAATTAATTTTATCTTTATTATCCTTTGTCAATTCATTATCTCCCTTATTCGCTTGTCTAAAGAAGAATATCTTTTTGTATCTGTAATGTTAGCTGCCATCTGTCTAAAAATTTCTTCTTCACCTACCATACATACACAAGTTCTTGCTCTTGTTACTGCCGTATAGAGGATATTTCTATTCATTAGCATCCTTGGTCCTTGATACATTGGAATTACAACTGCCGGATATTCACTACCCTGAGACTTATGAACTGTAATAGCATAAGCTAGTTCTAATTCCTCAAGTTGACCAAATTCATAATTAACAAATCTGCCATCTTCAAATTTAACAGTTACTGTTTCATTGAAGTTACTGATTTCATCAATTATACCTGTATCACCGTTAAACACTCCAGTTCCCCTGTCATAGGTTACACCGTATTTTGACTTTTTTTCCCATTCAAGTTGGTAATCATTTTTTATCTGCATAACCTTATCGCCTTCACGATAAATTGTATCTCCAAGCTGACGTTCCTGCTTAACTGGATTAGCTGGATTTAAAAAATCCTGCATAATCTTATTCAATCTATCAACACCTGTTGCTGACTTTCTTGAAGGTGTAAGAATCTGTATTTCTGAAATATCTGCATGAACATAATTAGGTAACTTATCTGACACCAAGGTCTTCATGGCATTAATTATGGCATCAGGCCCCTTTCTTCTAACAAAGAGAAAATCCTTACTGTACTTATTAAGCACAACCTCTTCCCCCTTATTAATCTTATGGGCATTCATAATAATTTCACTTGTCTCTGCCTGTCTAAAAATCTTCTCCAATTTAACAACTGGAAAAGCCTCGGATGCAATAATATCCTTTAGGACATTACCTGGTCCAACTGATGGTAACTGATCCACATCACCTACTAATATTAATTTCGTTCCCACAGCCACCGCTCTAATAAGGGAATACATAATATTAATATCAACCATAGACATCTCATCTACAATTATGACATCAGCCTCAAGGGGATTATCTTCATTCCTTTCAAAAAACATAGAAAGTCCTGAAGCCTTAGAATTGCTATCACTAGCTCCTCCCCCATTAATTTCAAGTAATCTATGAATGGTCTGAGCCTCCATATTACAAGCTTCAGTCATCCTCTTAGCTGCTCGTCCTGTTGGAGCTGCAAGTCTAATCTCTAATCCCTCAAACTGAAAATACTTAATAATAGAATTAATAGTTGTTGTCTTACCAGTTCCAGGGCCACCTGTAATAACTAATAAATTATTCTTAGCTGCCATCTTAACAGCCTCTTTTTGAATGTCATCTAGTTCAATGTCTTCTTCTTGTTCTATTTGAAGAATCTTTTGATTTAACTCTTCTTCATCTCTTTCTTCTAAAAGAGCAAGACCTTTAAGTCTTGCTGCTACATTGCCTTCCATGTAGTAGTTAAGACTTGAATATACATTAGTAATGCCCTTATCATCGACTTTACATACTATTTTTTTATCCACGGATAAATCCATTAAATACTTATCGAAATCTACAATATCAATAAGCAAAAGAGATGTTACTTCCCTTAGCAATTCATCTTTAGGAAGATAAATATGACCATTTAGAGATGATTGACTTAGAGCGTAGCAAATACCGCTCTTAATTCTAAAATCAGAGTTTATCTTAATTCCAACCTTAGATGCTATTTCATCTGCTGTCTTAAATCCCACTCCTTCAATATCATCAGCTAATTTATAGGGATTTGTCTCTAAAATATTATAAATCTGATTTCCATATTTTTTAAAGATCTTAGTAGCTAGATTCATTGCAATTCCAAACTTTTGCAAATACATCATAGCCTTTCTCATGTCCTTTTTTTCCATAAGCTGGTTAGCTATATCCATAGCCTTATTCATGCTTATGCCCTTAATTTCAGCTAATCTTTCCGGTTCTTCTTCTATTATTCTAAAGGTATCATCCCCGAATTCCTTAATGATTCGGCTAGCCATCTTCTCTCCAACACCTTTAATTGCACCACTAGATAAGTATCTTTGAATAGAAGCTGTATCGTTAGGAGCTTGAAATTCATAAGAATCTATCTTAAATTGCATATAATAAACCGGATGTTTAACATAATTACCTGTGGCTACAATATATTCACCTTCATTTATGTAGCTTAGGGTACCAACACATGTTATCTCTTCTCCAGAATCATCAATTTCAAAAACCGAGTATCCATTGTCTTCGTTTCTATATATTATTGATTCTATAAAGCCTTCAACTTCTTTTATGTCTTCGTAATCCACGATTATTCCTTTCTATATTGGAAACTTTGGCAAGAGCCATTTCTATACTATAATACCAAATATTCCCCCTAAACTAAACCTAATAATATTTAAAGGGTTGTATTATCAGATGTGCCAATAGACTGAACCTTGTCAACTGTTTCCACTGTGGAATAATTTCTCTTCATCTGCTCATATAACTGCATAGCAATGCCAAGACCCTGACCACCATTATCATATGAGCTTTTTGTAATTGTACTTGCAAGCTGAGATACTAACTCATCTCCATAATAATCACCTAATGTAGACATGGCAGAATCCTTACTTCCTAAATTGCCTACTAGTGAATTAAAGAGCGAAGTGCTATTTTCTGAATCATCGCTAGCACCGTCGATGCTAGTCATTTTCTGCATTGACTTCATAACCTGCTCAACTAAATAACTCTCAAACTCCTTAGCAACCTCCATTAACTCTTCATCTGTGGCAGTGCTAAAGTTTGTAGAATTAATTTTACTAGTTAATGCAGTGCTTGAAGCATCATAAACATCTGCATAACTTGAACTATCAAAACCTGAAATCTTAGCCATTTGTTTTCCCTCCTTTTCTAGTAAAAAGAATCAATATAACAATCCCCTTTACTACTCCCCCATAAAGATTAATTATATATTAATCTATTTATCTCTTAAGATTATTAGCCTGTTCCATCATTGTATCTGATGTAGTAATTGCTTTAGAACAAAGCTCATAAGCTCTTTGAGCTGTAATTAAATTAACCATTTCATTGGCAACCTGAACATTAGATGCCTCTAAGTAGCCTTGTTTAAGAGTACTTTTCTTTCCAACTTCATCATATTCTTCACTTATTGGAACCCCTGAACTTTCTGTCTCCTTATAAAAATTGCCACCTATCTTGTCTAATCCCGAAGGATTTGTAAATTGATAAAGAGCTATTTTCATTCCAAGAGGCACTGGATTATTAGATTCATCTGGATATAATAATTCTCCATCCGTAGAAATTGTAAGTTCACTAACCTTATAATCCGTAGAAAGAATTATAGGGTTATCATCCACATCAAGAATAGGATAACCATCTGCTGTGGCAAGCATCATGCCATCAATAGCAGTTGCCATATAAAGATTACCATTTCTTGTATATACTGTTTCTCCATCTAAGTCTCTTGCTGCAAAAAAGCCTTCACCAACAATTGCAAAATCCGTATCACTATCTGATGAATTTAGTGAGCCCTGCGAAAAATAAGATGTAATGGAAGCCACTCTAGTGCCTAAACCCACCTGAGCTGCCACAGGTTTTTGTTCTATATTTGCAGTGGTAGTCTTGCTTTGGAGATCTTGATAAAGTAAGCTCTTAAACTGAGTAGACTCTGATTTATATCCCACTGTATTAACATTAGCTAAGTTATTTGCTATTGTATCCACACTTGTCTGCTGTGAAATCATTCCTGATGCAGCAGTCCATAAAGATCTCATCATAAGACATAACCTCCAAGACATAATATTCTTTCTCATCATATCTATCGGCAACTAGCTTTATATACTTAACCCCTATTTATAAAAAAATCGAGTAGGCTGACTCCTACTCGATTTCGCACACGAACATTCCGCACTTAGTGCTCCATGTTCTTACGACCGGCAAATGAATTTGTATGCAAGCATCCATTCGCTTGCCGGTCTTGTGCAACAAAAAAGTGAGATACCAAAAAGTATCTCACCTAAATCTACAATTCTGAAATTGTAACCATCTTAGCCAACATGCTATCAATGGAATTCATTATTTTTTGATTGCTTTCAAAATTTCTAGCAATAGCAATCATATCAATCATTTCATTAACTACATTAATATTAGAGCTTTCAAGATAACCCTGATTAACAGTTGCATCTGCTTCCTTTAATTCAAAGCCATCAACTGTCTTATACAGATTCTCTCCAAAAGCCTCTAAATAATCATAGTTTTCAAAATCAACAAGGGCAAATTTATCAATAAATACATCATCAGCATAAATATTACCAAGAACATCTACACTAAATTCTTCCGTATTGGTTGGTATCTGAATCCTACCATTCTCACCAAGAACAAAGTCTCCATCTTTAGTAAGTAAATATCCATCCTTATTAATCTGAAAAGCTCCGTCTCTAGTATACATGGTTGTGGTTTCACCCTGTTTACTTGTATATTCAATAGAGAAAAGTCCAGAGCCAGCTAGGGCAAAATCAAATTCATTTTCTGTAGCCCTTAGGGCTCCCTGTCCCCAATCTCTATAGGTTTCACCTATCTTAACTCCAAGATTCATATTACCTATCTGTTGATTAATATAATTAACAGATGAGTCCTTAATCTTAATTCCATAAACAGTATCAAAGGATTGAGCAGACATGCCCTCCTTCTTATATCCTGTAGTTAAGGAATTAGCTAAGTTATTAGAAACCAAATCTAATCTTTTTTGTTGTAATGTTAATCCTGAATATGAAGTATATAGACCCTTTACCATAACGACTCCTTATCTATAGTTTAAAAACGTCTAGTTACGGGTCCAAAATCAGGTCTAATTAATCTAAAAAAGTATTAAACGTTTTAAAACTATTTATCGTCTCTATAACCTGCTAAGAATTCAATAAACTTACCAGTACCAATTGCTACTGCTGTCATTGGATCTTCAGCTGTCATTGTGTTAATACCTGTCTTAGCTTCAATTAAGTCTTCAAGACCGTTAAGTAATGCACCACCACCAGTAAGTACAATACCTCTATCAGCAATATCTGATGCTAATTCTGGAGGAGTCTTCTCAAGTACTGAGTGAACTGCCTCAACAATCTGAGATGTAGCTTCTCTTAAAGCTTCTTCTGTCTCTTCTGATGTAACTTCTACAGTCTTAGGTAAACCTGTTACAAGGTTACGACCTCTTACATTCATTGTTTCAACTTCAGCTCTAGGATAAGCAGAACCAATCTTAATCTTAATATCTTCAGCTGTTCTTTCACCAATTAAAAGATTGTGCTTCTTTCTCATAAATCTAACTAATGCTTCATCAAAATCATCACCAGCAATCTTAATTGAAGTACTAACTACTGTACCACCAAGAGAAATAACAGCAATATCAGTTGTACCGCCACCGATATCAACAATCATATTACCACATGGTCTTGAAATATCGATACCAGCACCAATTGCAGCTGCAATTGGCTCTTCAATAATAGCAACTTCTCTTGCACCAGCCTGAAGTGTAGCATCTTCTACAGCCTTCTTCTCTACTTCTGTAACACCAGAAGGTACACATACACTGATTCTAGGCTTCTTAAGCATTCTCTTGCCTACAGCTTTCTGAATAAAATACTTAAGCATCTTCTCTGTTACTGTATAATCAGAAATAACACCCTGTCTTAAAGGACGAACAGCTACAATATTACCAGGTGTTCTACCAAGCATAAGTCTAGCTTCTTCACCAATAGCCTTAATCTTATTAGTATCTCTATCAAAAGCTACAACTGAAGGTTCCTTTAATACAACGCCCTTTCCCTTAATATATACTAAGATACTTGCAGTACCTAAATCTATTCCAATATCTGTTGAAATCATCTAATTTTCTCCTTTCACATCCTATAAACAACTCTACAATTGTTTATCTTTCCTCTTATTTATGCTTATTAATCAATTATTATCAATATACTATGTCTTAAATTTCCCAAATGACCACATAGTCGTTAACATTATAAACAATTTAGATAGATTTTTAAAGTACTAATTTTAAAAAACAATAAAATAAGACAAAACATTTTATTTATTATGTATAAATTCTATGCCAATAGGATTTGAAAAAAGTCCCTTTAGATGTTCTCAAAAGTATATCGGCATCCCTTTACAAAAATTTATAGCTTTAATAAAAATAAAAATATTTTGTCCGATTTTTTCATATTAAATTATGTAATTTTTATTCAATACTATCTAAAATCTTGTGTAATACCTTATAAAGTATCTCTGATTCTTCCTTTGTAAGGTTAATACACTTACCCATTTTTTCAGGGATCTTAACAGCCTTCTCCTTTAATTCATCCCCTTCTTTAGTAAGTGTTACATTTAACACTCTTTCATCTTTAGAATCTCTTTTTCTAACTAGCCACCCCTTCTGCTCTAACTTCTTTAAAACCGGTGTTAATGTTCCTGAATCAAGATAAAGATACTCACCTAATTCCTTAACATTCATAGTCTTGTGTTCCCACATAACCATCATTGTAATGTACTGTGTATATGTTAAATCAAGGGCATCAAGAAATGGTTTATATTTCTTAACAATTTCCTTTGAAACAGCATATAATGGGAAACATAACTGATTTTCCAATTTTATTGCATCGTATTTATCTTTCATATTTATCCTCCAAAGTACATACAAATTTACAAAATAACGTAATATTCGTATCCTTATATAAGCAATTTAATTGTATTCAATTTATCATATTTTTTATAAAAAGTAAAGTCAACTAATACAAAAAAGTTCATTTCAAAAAGTTTTTAGGCTTCTTGAAATGAACTCTTATTCTTATAGTCAAGATTCAGTCGGAGCTTGTACCCCCGACTGAGTTAAATTATTCCACAAGACTTTCAGCTCTCTTTAATGATTCATCAATGTTCTTACAGAAGTTTTCTTCTCCTACAAGACTAATAAATCCAGCATGTTCCATTACTGACTTTGGCTGATCTTGCACATGACTTAATACTAAAGTAATGTTTCTTTTCTTACATAAAGCATAGATATTTTTTAATGAACGAAGAGCTGTAACATCCATTGCTGGAACACCTCTCATTCTAAGAACTAATACCTTTACATCACTAGCAAGTTCAATATTAACGAATTTATCAGCAGCAGCAAAAAACATTGGTCCAATAATTTCATAAACTACTGTATTCTTTGGAACTTTCTTTAATCTAATTGCTTCTGGGTCATTGTTCTCATCAATACCTTCACCAACATATTTCCAGCCCTTAACATCAGTAACGTTAGCCATTCTATTAAGGAATAATAATGCAGCTAGAACAATACCAACACCAATAGCTACAACTAAATCAAAAATAATAGTAAAAATACATGTTACAAGTAATACTAAAATATCACTCTTTGGTGAATACTTAATTAAGTTAACCATTTCTCTCCAGCCACTCATATTATAAGCAACCTGGAAAAGAATGGCTGCAATACATGGCATTGGAATCCATGCTGCATAAGGCATAAGCACAACTAATATAAGTAAAAGTGTAATTGAATGAACCATACCAGCAATTGGTGTACGTCCACCATTCTTAACATTAGCAGCTGTACGAGCAATAGCGCCTGTAGCAGGAATACCACCAAACAATGCTGAAACAATATTACCTGCACCCTGTGCTACTAATTCCTGATTTGGCTTATGTCTACTACCAATCATACCATCTGAAACTACACAAGATAATAATGATTCAATACCAGCAAGTATAGCAATAGTAAATGCATCAGGTGTAACTGTCTTTATTATATTTAAATCAACATGAGGAACTGTAAGACCTGGTAACTTATTGGAAATAGTATATAAATCACCTATTGTCTTAACGTGCATGCCTAGCTTAACCATAATTACTGAAGCAATAACAGCAATTAATGATGCTGGGATTTTATCAAGCTTCTTAAATCTAGGCCAGATAATAAGGATAGCAAGTGATACAACACCTACTATAAGTGCCTCATAATTAAATGTGTTAATTGAATCAACACAAGCCTTTAACTTATCCATTGTCTCTATTGGAGATGTCTTAAATGTTAATCCAAGGAAATCCTTTATCTGTCCTACTAAGATAGTAACAGCAATACCAAATGTAAATCCTGTAGTAATTGTATAAGGAATAAAACGAATAAGGTTACCAAACTTTAAAAAGCCCATTACAACAAGAATAATACCAGCCATAATAGTGGCAACGATAAGTCCATCCATTCCGTTTTTAGCTACAATACCAGCAACAATAGTTGCAAATGCAGCTGTTGGACCAGCAATCTGAACATTGCTACCTCCAAGGAAAGAAATTACAAAACCTGCAAAAATTGCAGTATAAATACCCTCTTCCGGACCAACTCCAGATGCTAAGGCTAGGGCAATAGATAATGGTAGCGCAATAATGGCTACAATAATACCTGAAACCAGATCGGTTGCAAATTGCTTCTTAGAATAATTCTTCATGCAATCGAAAAGCTTTGGCACAAATTGATTCATGATATACGTCCTACTTTCTTTTTTTATAAATATAAAATTTTCATAAACCGTTTTAAAGTATCATACTGGAAATTTTTTTTCAAGATATTTTGCCCATAAAAAAACTAGGCAGTAAAATCTGCCTAGTAGTTTTATTCTAAATTTAGTTGTTATTATGCTAATGTACAATTTTCTGATAAGAACTTAGCTACATTAGCATAGAGGCAATTGTAACCAATTTCTGCATTCATTTCATTACCATATTCAGAAAGGATTGCATTATAGTCATCGTAACCATACTGGCTAGCAAGCTGTGCACCCTGATCATTGATTTCATCAGCAGTTACTGTAATATCATTATCTGCTGCAATAATTGTATAAACCATCTTCTCAAGTAAGTATGTCTTAGCATAATCTGTTGCATAGTCATTAAATGCATCCTGGTTTTCAAAGCCATAAACTGTCTTAATATATGTTTCTAAATCTGTAATTCCATAATAAGAACCATATGTATTATATTCTGTTTCAATATTCTTATTAAGTGTATCAAGTAACTGATTTAATTCATCTTCTGGATAATCATTAACTTCAAGACCATCTGTAGCAAGCTTATACACTGCACTTGCCTTAGCTTGAACTAAACTATTTTGTGCCTGTGTTTCTAGAGAAGCCTTTACAGCTGTTCTTAATTCATCAACTGTTGTACAACCTTCGTATCCAAGTGTTGAAGCATTCTCTGCTACAAATGAATCAGTCAATTCTGGAATAATTTCCTTCTCAATGTAGTTAACCTTAACTGTAAAGATAACTGACTTTCCAGCTAAATCTGATGATGAATAATCAGAAGGGAATGTACAAGGAATATCATATGTCTGACCAACCTGTAAACCAATTAATCCCTGATCTAAATCTGTAATAAACTGACCTGAACCAACTGTATATGAAACTGATGTTGCTGTACCACCTTGGAATGCCACACCATCTAACTTACCTGAATAATCAAGATTAATTACATCATTCTCTTTAGTTTCACCTTCAGTTACCTGCTGTGTTTCCTTTAATTGCTCTAATAATGTCTGAATCTGAGTTTCAACAGCATCATCTGTAACTGTATATGCTGATGTATCAAGCTCTATTTCACGATTCATATAGCTAGCAGAATCTATATTCACATACTTCTTATAGATATCTGCATTTGTCTTAATTGTTCCTGCATATTCTTCAGCTGTAATTGCAGTATTTTTACTTGAGACTTCTTCAACCTTTTTTGTACCCTTGCTACATGCTACAAGTGAAGTAGCAAGTACTGCTGCAAGCATAACGCCCATAAATCTTTTTCTCATTGTCTTCACCATTTCCTTATTTACAAAATATCCCACCCATATAAATACCTACTCTTTTAGGAGTGGACCTTTTTATTTATATCACATTTCATATTTAATTTAAAGGATATTCACATTTTTTTCATAAATCTAGGAAAGGTCTTATACAGTGTCAAAATCGCTTTTAAATTTCCCTTCTTACAGTTATAATTAAGATAACAATTAAACTAAGGAGCAAGATATGATTCGATTATTATTAGTGGCAATATGGATAATTATTTTCTGTATTCTAAGTCTAATCCTTCTTCCAATAGGATTTATTATAAGCAAAATCAATCGAAGTGCTAGCCAAAAATACGCTGCAGTGCTAGTTAAATTCGTTCTTAAAGGAATTCTGTTTCTTTCAGGAACCAAGGTAATTATTAAGGGATTAGAGAATATACCTAAAGATGAAGCTGTTTTATTTGTAGGAAATCACAGAAGCTACTTTGATGTGGTAGTAGCATATACATTAGTACCTCTAAAGACTGGATTTGTAGCTAAGAAGGAAATGAACAGACTTCCAATTATTAGACAGTGGATGAGAATGCTTAGATGTCCTTTCCTTGATAGAGATAATATCAAAGAAGGCCTAAAGACTATACTTAAGGGTATTGAATATATTAAAGATGGCACATCAATCGTTATCTTTCCTGAAGGAACTAGAAACACAGGCGATGGCATGTTAGAATTCCACGCTGGTTCTTTCAAGCTTTCAGAAAAATCAGGTTGTAAGATAATACCAATGGTACAAAATAATACTGATGAAATTTTTGAAAAGCATGTTCCTTTTATTAAGAGAACAAAGACAATAATAGAATTCTTACCAGCAATTGACTTAAATAATATGACTAGAGATGAGAAAAAAGAAGTACCAGCTAAGGTTAAATCCCTTATTCTTGAAACTTATAATAATAACAAGACACTTCTTAATAACTAAATAGAAGGGGCTGTGAAAAAATGAGATAATCATTTTTTCACAGCCCCTTCTTCATTTATTAATATTATTTCTTTTTCTTATTAGACTTCTTAGCGTTCTTCTCAACTGTATCATTAGCCTTATCAGCTACTCTCTTCCAGAATCCCTTCTTCTTCTTATCTGGAACAACAATCTTTCCACCACGAACTGACTTAATACCTACTATGTAGATACCACTGATTTCAGCCTTAATTTCTGCCTTAACTGGAATCTGTTCAAATACTCTTGGATCAGAAATAAGTGTCATAACCTGTGGTCCAATCTTAGCCTTAACTATAGGCATCTTACGACCTCTAAGATACTTAGGTGTCTGATCTAATACGATTTTTGGAAGACCAGCGTCTTTTAATTTCATATTCTTCTTATCAATAATTAACATAGATACAGTCTGCTTAGCAGCATCAATCTGCTCCTGATTAGCTTCCTGTTTCTTTTGTAATTTCATTCCTACGATTGTAAGCACTATAAGTGCCACTACTACTACGGCTAATACAGCCAATAAAATAATGAGCCAAATTGGCATGGTAAACTTCCTCCTACATGTAACAAACTATAACGCTACTCTCCATAGCACACGCTAGTATTATATCATGACAAAAACTTATTGAAAAGAATGTATTTCTTTTTTAGTAATATAGTACACTATTCCTCTAATTGACTTGTTATATGTATCTCTACATTACAATCTGATACAGTGTCATAATTAATATCTAGTGAATAATCAACTTTAACAATAATTTTATCTGTTTCTCTTTTTATTCTAATGCTTCTTGTGTATATACCAAGCAAAAGGCTGCCAAATGGTGTTGCATAAGCTGATGTACTTTTCTTACCAGCATGAAAAATCATATGTGTCTGATATTTTCCTTTCTTAGAAAGTTCTACAACAACACCATCCTCATCTTTTTCTGATATCTTAATTGTATTCTTGATTTTAGATCCATCTTCATCTAATTCTTCATACTTAATATATTCATTTCCATTAACAACTCCGTAACGACCAACACTAATAATTTCAATTTCTTCATTATCAGTTTTTTTGTCATCTTCGCTAATTTCAATGTCATCCACCTTTGGTATTTCAACTAGGTCAGGATTATTAATAAGCACTGGATCTTTTAAATCTTCATTTATATCAATAGCATAAGGGTCCATATACATGCCCTTAATCTTAACAAAAACCTTGTTCTTCATTGTCTTCAACCTATCTATTAAGAAGTCTTATAATACCCTTCTCCTGATTATTAATATGCTGTCTAATAACAACCTTAGCCTCATCAACATCACGAGCTGATAACTGTCTAATAATATCATTATGTTCTGAGATAAGAATTGAATGTGTTCTTGCATCCTTTACATATTCAAGTCTATAACGATACATCTGCTCAGAAAGGTTATTAATAATCTGAATTAATCTATCATTTTCTGTCATTGCGTAGATAATATCGTGGAAAGCCACGTCCGCATCTACAATTGCCACAACATCCTTTGATACAATTGCTGATTCAAAAACCTTATTAGCAGCCTTTAATTCATTTAGCTTCTCTGTTGTAACATTTTTACAAGCAAGAGTTGCAGCTAATTCTTCAAGTGCTGATCTAACCTCAAGAACATCCTTCATATCCTTTTCTGTAATATGAGCAACTTCAGCACCCTTTCTTGGAATCATAATAACAAGTCCTTCAAGTTCAAGCTTTCTAATAGCTTCACGAATAGGAGTTCTTGAAACACCAAGCTTTTGAGCTAACTGAATTTCCATAAGTCTCTCGCCAGGTTCCATTTCACCCTTTAAAATAGCCTGTCTTAATGTATTAAAAACAACATCTCTAAGTGGTAAGTATTCACTTACATCCATTTTTAATTCGCCCTTCATTTTTTACCTCCATTACTTCACTATATTAAAAACATCTGTTATGTAAACATGTCTAGCATCCTTCTTCTCTCTTAAGAAGGCCTGGCAAGCAAGTGCTCTTTCTTCATCTTCAAAAAGACCAAATACTGTAGGGCCACTTCCGCTCATCATGGCATTAATGGCACCACATTCTAACATATCCTGCTTAATTGTATCTATTACTGGATACATAGGAATTGTAACCTGCTCTAAGACATTACCCATCTTAGATGCAACTTCATATAAATCGCCCTTATTTAAGCCCTCAATAATTCCGTCAATATCAGGATGAACAATTTCAACCTCATCAGAATCTAATTTTTCATAAACTAACTTTGTTGAAACTGAAATTGGAGGCTTGGCAATTACAATATGACAATTAGGCATAGGCTTTAAACTTGTAAGTTCCTCCCCAATTCCTTCTGCTAGGGCAGTACCTCTTAAAATACAATATGGAACATCAGCACCTAAATTCACACCTAATTCCATAAGCTGTTTCATTCCAAGCTTAAGATTAAAAAGCTTATTAATAGCAAAAAGAGTAGATGCAGCATCTGTACTTCCCCCTGCCATACCAGCAGAAACTGGAATAAACTTCTTTAAATCTACATCAATTCCTCCTTCAAGATTATATTTTTCTTGCATTAGCTTAAACGCTTTATAAATTAAGTTATTCTCATTAACTGGTAAAAAGCCAAGATTTGTTCTAATTCTAACTTCATTCTCCGGTATTTTTGTAACGATAAGTCTGTCATAAATACCAACAGTTTGCATAATCATTCTAACGTCATGGTATCCATTTTCTCTTCTACCAACGACATCTAGACCTAAGTTAATCTTAGCTCTAGCCCTAAGTTTAACACTTTCCATAACGACTCCTAAATAAAAAATAGACATGGATTGCACCTTGTATACATTCCACGTCTATTATATTAAAAGCAATTTTTAATTGCAAGATTTTTGTATTTATTTTAGAACAATTTAACATTTACTTGGATGAAATCTTTACAACTTCCTTTTTCCAAAGTCCTGTAAAATAAAGGATATAAAGGATTATAGCAGATGTTGCATTGGATACTACAACTGCATACCATACAGATTCCACACCCATATGAAGAAGACTAGAACATATCCACAAAGTAAGGAATCTAAATACCCAAATTCTTGATGCATCCACAAGCATTGTAACTAAAGTATGTCCACTTCCATTAAAAAGCCCCTGGGATACATTATAGAAAGCATTAGTAAAGCACCAGGCTGCCATAATTGAAAGAAAATCTGTTGCAAGTGGAACCACATCCTTATCACTTGTAAAAATCGAAACCAATGTGGATGCCACCACTCTTCTAGATAAAATCATACCAAAGACTAATAAAAACACAGCTCCGATTCTTAATGTAATATGATAAGCCTTATCCGCTCTATCCTTATTACCAGCACCAATATTTTGTCCAACAATTGTAGAAATAGCTGAACCAAGACCACTTGCAGGCATAGTAATAAGGCTATTTATCTTATTTCCAATGCCATAAGCTGCTGTAGCTACGCTTCCATACACACCGACATTTTTAGTCATAAGCATAAAGCCAAACTGCATTGTACTACCACCAATAGATGTTGGTAATCCAATTTTAAAGATATTAGTAATCTTATTTATATCCAACTTAAAGTTTGTAAAATTAATTCTAATTAACTGCGACTTTCTTGATAACACAATAATAGCAATAATTGCACATGGAATCTTAGCAAGTAATGTTGCAAATGCAGCACCAAATATACCCATTTTAAATACTATTAAGAATACTGGATCTAGAATTAAATTAATAATTACACCCAATGTGTTAAGTAACATAGGTTTTACAGTATCGCCCTGAGATTGCTTAACAGATGTAAATAGATTAATTGTAAATAAAAATGGCAAGTCAATTACCACAATTCTTATATATGTAAGTCCATACTTATAAATAAGACCTGTTGCTCCAAGCCATGCTACAAGACCTGGGGAAATCATATAACATATGGCTGCAAGTACAATAGAAAAACTCCATGCAGTTAAGCATATATGATTAGCCATTGAATTGGCATCATCCTCTTTTTTTGCTCCAATATATTGGGCTATAAGAATTGCACCAGCTGTTGTAAATCCGTTACCAAAGTTTATTAAGATATTCTGAAAGGGTGATACTAAAGTAATAGCAGCCTGACTATCAGTACCAATTTTTCCAAGCCAGTATGTATCTGTTAAATTGTACATACTCTGAATAAAGCTATTAATCATTACAGGGATTGCAAGAGTTAGAATAGCCTTAATTAAATTACCATTTAAGATCTCATTTTTCTTACTTTCACTTATATGTTTTGCCATATACTCTCCTAAATTTTTCTTGACATTAGACATTGAATATTCAATAATTATTTTATCTGAAAAATATGTATTTTCTACAAATTTATACCTTTTATAAGAATATTTTACAGATAAATTGCTCTTTAGAATTTAGACAGAAAGTAAGAAAATTAAAAAATTGTTTAGACATAAAATAATTTTTACTTTTATTATAAACCAAGGAGATATATAATTATGTTAAAGAATGTACCGAAGGAATTTAATATACAACGTATAAAGAGAACTGCTACTTTTAAACCAAAGGATACTCACTCTCATCCCTTTCATGAGATTTTTTATCTTGTAAGTGGTCAATGTAAAGTATTTATCGATCACAATATCTATACCTTTAATAAAGGAGATATTGCAATCGTACCAAGAGGAACACTACATAAAACTGATTACACAGGTAAAGGTGTCAATGAAAGAATAGTCATAAGTTTTACAGAAGAGCAAGTCCATTGGCTTAATAGCTATGCTGGAGATGATTTCGTAGAAAATTTTCTTTCATCAAGCGATGTTTTTTCTATTCCGGATAAAAGACGTGAATATGCGGAAAGTGTAATGAACAAATTGCTTTTTGAAAAAGACAACCAGGATATATTATCCCCTGCTTTTATTAGCACTTCTCTTTCAGAATTATTACTTTTTATAATTCGATGCAAGAAATTCGAGGCTAACGTTGTTAAGGAAATCGATACTAACAATCAGATAATGCAGGAAATAGCAACTTATATTTATAACCACTACAGTGAGCCCTTAATGCTAGATGAAATTGCACATCAATTTAATTTAAGTCGCTCATACTTATCAAAGAAATTCAAATCATCTACAGGATTTGGCTTTAAGGAGTACATGATTAATATTAGAATTAAAAAAGCCTGCGAGCTTTTACTTGGTACAGACAAGACCATAACTGAGATTGCATTTGAATGTGGTTTTAATGACAGTAATTACTTTGGAGATGCATTTAGACGAGTAAAAGGAGTGTCTCCACATAAGTATAGAAAAAATGCAGAGACCTTTTAACTCAGTCGGAGCTTGTACCCCCGACTGAGTTAAACGCTCCGCGAGGATGCGCACGGATTCGGGCAGGAATTTGTCTGCAGTAGCAGACCCGAATCCGGCGCGCAAGACTCGCGAGCGAGTCTTGACTTTTATTAAAGCGAAATTTTTTTGCTTTAAGGGGTTAAGTTTTATTATTAAGATGCCGACACTTGAATTATAAGAAATTTTTTTCTTAACTTAATACATCTTAATAGAATCTTTTTTACCAAGGAGGGTAAAGCTTATGGAATTAAATGGAGTTAATTCAGTAGCAGTAGCACAATCAAGCGGTGCTGTTGCATCAAAGTACTCTAGTAAGGCCGAAAAGAATGGCTCTTCCACAGCGGAAAAGGCCATTTATTCTGATGTTGCGGCAACTTACGAGAGTTCACAAAATTCAAACACAGGCAATCTAAGAAAAGTTGCTAATCCTGAACTTGTAGCGCAAATGAAAGCAGATTTGCAAAATCGCCAAGCTCAGATGCAAAGCCTTGTAACAGATATGTTTAAAAAACAAGGCATCACCATAGGAAATGCAAGTGAAATGTGGAAACATCTTGCAAGTGGCAATTTTACAGTAGATGAAGAAACCATTAAAAAAGCAAAGGAAGATATATCTGAAGATGGATATTGGGGCGTCAAAAAGACATCCGAAAGAATCTTCTCATTTGCCCAGGCACTAGCAGGGGATGATGAAGAAGCTATGAAAAAGATGCAAAAAGCTGTTGAAAAAGGGTTTAAACTTGCAACTAAAGAATGGGGCAAGGAATTACCAAGTATTTCCAAAGACACTTTAGATGCAGTAAACAAAAAGTTTGATGACTATTTCAATAGTAAAAAAGAGACAATCCAATAAGAACTAATATTTCTTCTTTGACTTAGAATTTTTTCGTATCTGATGAATTTCATTAGTAGGGGTACCAATGACTATAAAGCATGGGGGCATGCTTTCTCATCAGTAATTTAAATTTATTATTCTTGATTAGAAAATCAAAAATGCTTTTACTTTTATGTTTAAATGGGTATTAAACATAACAATTAACCAAGTTTGGCCATATATAAAAAGAGTGATGAAGCACCTAGCTTATTGCAAAAGCAACTTTAAGCAGGCTTCACCACTCTTTTTGATTATATTAAATTAAAGAACATATCCTCTTTCTTTAATAACTTCAATAACCTTATCTACAAGCTTGTTGCAAAGATCAATTGAGCTAGCTTCAACCATTACACGTACTAATGGCTCAGTACCACTTTCACGAACTAAGATTCTACCATCTTCTCCAAGTAACTTAGAAACTTCTTCAACTGCTGCCTTAACCTTAGGATCATTTTGAGCTTCAGTCTTATTAGTTACACGAACATTTTTAAGAACCTGTGGATAGATAGCAAGTGGAGCACAAAGCTCTGATAATGTCTTATTCTTAGCAAGCATAACTTCCATCATCTTTAATGCAGTGATAATACCATCACCTGTTGTAGCATATTTAGAGAAGATAATATGACCTGACTGTTCACCACCAAGTCTATATCCATTCTGTAACATATTCTCATAAACATACTTATCACCAACTGCTGTCTTCTCATATTCAATACCAACAGCATCAAAAGCCTTATAAAGGCCAAAATTAGACATTACAGTTGTAACAACTTTATTACCTTCAAGAGCGCCCTGCTCCTTCATATAGCATCCATAGATGTAGAGAATATGATCACCTGTAATAACTTCACCATTCTCATCTACACATAAACATCTATCAGCATCGCCATCGAAAGCAAAACCAGCATCAAGATGTTCTCTTCTTACTAATTCCTGTAAACCTTCAATATGTGTTGAACCACAATTTGTATTAATATTAGTTCCATCAGGATTAGCATTTATTACATAAGTCTTAGCACCAAGGGCATCAAACACTGCCTTTGCAAGTGTCCAAGCACTACCATTAGCTGCATCAAGACCAATTCTTTTATCCTTAAATGAGTGAATAGCAAGGCTCATAAGATAACCCATATATCTATTACGTCCTGCAACATAATCAACTGTACGACCGATATTTTCCTTAGTTGCGTAAGGGATTTCTCCTAAATCGCCATCAAGGTATTTTTCAATCTGGCTAATTACGTCTTCACGCATCTTCTCGCCCTTATCATTAATAAGCTTAATACCATTGTCATAGAAAGGATTGTGACTTGCACTAATCATAATACCGCAATCAAAATCCTCTGTTCTTGCTACATAAGAAACAGAAGGTGTTGTTGTAACATGAAGAAGATATACATCAGCACCAGAAGCTGTTAAACCAGCAACTAATGCATATTCGAACATATAACTACTTCTTCTTGTATCCTTACCTATAACAACCTTTGATTTACCATTCTCATGATTCTTACCATAGAACCATCCCAAAAATCTACCAACTTTAAAAGCATGGTCAACTGTTAATGTAACGTTAGCCTCACCTCTAAAACCATCAGTACCAAAATACTTACCCATATATTCCTCCTAAAATTATATGAAATAACTAGTCTTCATATCCGTTAGGATTATTAGACTGCCATCTCCATGAATCTGCACACATCTGCTTTAAATCTCTCTTAGCTTCCCAGCCGAGTTCCTTCTTTGCAAGGCTTGCATCACAATAACATGTAGCAATATCTCCTGCTCTTCTTTCCTTAATAACATAAGGAATCTTAACTCCTGTTGCTTCCTCGAAATTCTTAACAATATCAAGAACTGAGTATCCATTACCTGTACCTAAGTTATAAATCTTAACTCCAGGATTTTCCTTAAGCTTCTTAATTGCAGCAACATGACCAAGTGCTAAATCTACAACGTGAATATAATCTCTAACACCTGTGCCATCATGTGTATCGTAATCATTACCAAATACACCAAGTTCCTTTAATTTACCAACTGCAACCTGTGTAATATAAGGCATAAGATTATTAGGGATTCCGTTAGGATTCTCACCTATTCTACCACTTTCGTGAGCACCAATTGGATTAAAGTATCTAAGTAAGATAACATTCCATTCTGGATCTGCTTTTTGAATGTCCATAAGGATTTCTTCAAGCATCCACTTAGTCATACCATAAGGATTAGTTGGTTTACCCTTAGGGCATTCTTCTGTAATTGGTACAAATGCAGGATCACCATATACAGTTGCTGATGATGAGAAGATAATATTCTTAACGCCATGATTTCTCATTACATCAAAGAGAACTAATGAACCTGAAATATTATTGTGATAATACTCAAGTGGCCTAGCTACTGATTCACCTACAGCCTTTAAACCAGCAAAATGTATAACACTATCAATTGACTCATTATCAAAAATTCTATTAAGAGCGTCTCTATCTAAGATATCATTCTCATAAAACTTAACTTTCTTACCTGTTAATTCCTCAACTCTTTTTAATGATTCTTTACTAGCATTAACTAGATTATCTACTACTACTACGTCTAAACCGGCGTTTAGCAATTCAACCACTGTATGACTACCTATAAAGCCTGCTCCACCTGTTACTAAAATTGACATAAATAATACCTCCATAAAAAATAACGCGGGTGAGAATTACCACACCCACGTCTTATAATACCATATAATCAATTTTAAGGCACTAATTATTCACCCTGCATCATACGCTCTGTTGACCAAGTCTCTACTGTATACTTATTAGCCTTGTTATATCTCTTACGAAGATTAACTAACTGCTTTAAGTATTCCATTGTAACCTTACCTGAAAGCTTAGATTCGCCTTCTGTTCTCTGCTGGAACTTATAAGGAATTTCTGTAACCTTAGAATAAGTACCCATAGCAAGAACTTCAACCATAATCTTCCAACCGATTGGCTGTAAATCTGCGTTCTCAATAACTTCTCTTCTAAACATGAAAAGACCAGAAGTTGGATCTGTAATCTTTCTTAAGCATGGTAACATAAACTGACCAATCTTTCTTGCAGTACCAGATACAAATTTACGATACCAGTTAAGACCACCATCATCGCCACCTGGAATAAGTCTTGAAGGAATACAGAAATCTGCACCTGCTTCCATAGCCTTATACATATATTTTAAAACAATTGGAGGGTGCTGTAAGTCAGCATCCATACAAGCCATGTAATCACCCTTAGCTAATCTAAAGCCCTTTAATACGGCTGTTGCAAGACCTGATTCATTAGTTCTATGTTCCATACGAATCTGAGGATAGTCTTTTGCTACTTCCATAATGATTTCTGGTGTATTATCCTTACTATCATCTACAAAAAGAATTTCATAATCAATTCCCTTAAGTGCATCATCAATCTGTGTTACAAGATTTCTAATGTTCTTACCTTCATTAAATGTTGGAATAACAACTGATAACATTGTTTGCCTCCTAAACTTAAACAAAATTTAATTCAATCAAATGCCTGCGAATTCTTATTTCATAAAAGCGAATCATCTATATACTTATAGAAATGATAGTTTTTTCACAAGCTTTCCCATTATAATACCTAAATATGAATATTACAAGTAAAATTATACCTTTCATAAAATTTATCTCATTTTACATAAACCAATAGAATTCATCATACCAATAAAAAATCATGAAAGTCTCAATTATAATAAGTGCTAGCAAGATAAGCTTTCTTATAAGCTTAGGTAAACGGGCTAATAAATCATAAACGCCTATATATGTTACCCAAGCACCAATTATAAATCTTGGTGTACTCATAACATGACTAGTTAATGGAATTAATAAAGCAATTATTCCAAAAACAGCCATAGAAATATATTTTCGATAAATCATATATCCATAAAGGACAAATGCTGCAATACAAAGCCAGCCCATATATGTATATCTTAATTCAAGCTGACCTGTACATGCCTTAAATAATACTCCAATTACAGGGAAGTATTTATCATCTCTCCAAGCAATTTGCACATGCATAAAGGCCCATGGATCCCCGCAAAAAATCTTTAAAAATAGCATATAAGAAAAAGTACCAAGAGGAGCAATCATAATGGAAAAAACATCAAGAGGTCTTTTTAATTCATAAATAATAAATGACCAAAATGTCTTCCATACTCCCTTAATATCTTTAATCTTAGGCAATATAATATTTTCTCTATTAATCCAATCAAAAAACATCTCAATTGCAATAGGAAAAACAAGTATACATCCTACAATTCTTGTAGCTGATGTAAGCATTGCAAAAAAGCCAGCCAGTACATAATTCTTTTTTAACATATAATAAAAGCTTAGGGAAATACACATAATAAACAAGCTTTCCGTATATGTAGAAGAAGCATAAAAAGCATAAGGTGTAGCAAAAAGCAATATAGAAATAATAATCCAAGAGCTTTCTTTTATTCTTTTTTTTTCACCTCTTAGAAGAAGTGCCTTGCCATCTCCATAATTAGTTCCCAAGCCGTTTACTATCTTAGCCGTTGCAAAAGCTGATATAAAAATGCATACATTAGAAACTATCATTCCTGTTACATAGGCACTAAGCATATTGCCAGTTAAAAACCTAAGCACTATACAAATCAATGGATAAAGTGGAAAGAATGCCCAATTGGCCTGTGGATCCACATCAGTTGGAAATGTATAACCGTGTTTTATAATATAGGCATAATGCTTAGCATCCCACACATTAATTGACTTGGCCCAGTCATGATGACTTTTTATTATAAAATCTGTAATTGGCACAAGGGCAATCATTATAAGTCTTGAAAGCCCCCATACCACAAGCAAGGTCACAAAAATCCTAAAATTTTCATTTTCTTCTAGAAGGCGTCTAAATTTGTCTTTTACTTTTGACATCAATAGCCACGCTCCTTTTTTTATAATCCTGCTATGCCTTTCACAATCTGAATAACATTAGCAAATACACTAGTAATAATTGGGATTGCAAACATAAAGATTGCCATTAGTACAAATATTGCACCATAAACCCAAACAGCCACATAAGATAAAGCCTTTTCGCATGTTATAAATAAAGCTATGCTCTTAAGCTTCTTAGAATTTACAAGCCATGCATAAATGCTTCCTAATACAGCAATTATTAAAGTAATTAATGAAATAATAAGGCCATAAGATCTTCCCTTTGCATCAAATGAAAGCTTTATTACATTCTCACCTTCCATTAAATTAACAGCTGTAAATAATCCAAATACATTATCCGCATTTGCATCTTTACCATTAATTGTTGCGCTCCAGTTATCACTATTATAAATAACTGGCATAATAACATATGTATTATCTTCTGTAGCGTTATATTTAACTGTTACTGATGAATTATCATTTTCAACAACACAGTCTGATTTTTTCAAATCACATAATTCTCCTAACTTTCCTAAATCAACCCCACCAATTGATGCTATTAATCTAGAATAGTTATTCTTGTCTTTACAGCTAATTTCAACCTTAACATCCTCATCAGCAAATGTACCAAGATATAATGTACCGTTATTATAATCATCTGGAGCATTTACATTATCAAGGTGTCCAAGAGTTGAAACCTTAACATCTTCACCATTAACCTTTACAGATAAATCATTGTAAAGCATTGATGAATTAGCATCATGATCATCATTGTTAGTGTCAAGATAAACATAAAGCGCTTTTGTTCCAGATATAGTTAAATCATAACTTGCATTTATAACTGTATCTGTAGACTCTTCCTTAGGACTAACATCATATCTTGTAACAAGATTTGCGTCTTTATCTCCAACTAAAGCCTGATAGAAGATATTGTGAATATCTATCCAATCACCATGATCTCCTCTTGTAAATGAAGTAGCATCTCCATATTCTCTAAGGCCTTCATCAAGAATTCCCTTATCAATGCTTAGTGCAAATGGAAGAACGTAATTAGCCTTATATAATTTAAAGTTTCCTTCTTCTTTTTCTAATGTATATAAATAATTATCTAAATCTAACTGATTAACTGCTTCTGTTACATGGAATAAAGCATTAGTAAATACTGTTCCACCTGAATCAAGTAACCATAAGAAGTACTTAGAGTAACCAAAGTTACGGCTATAGCTTTGAGTATCCTTTAAAAGTGCTGCTGTAAAACTTGATGTAGCGCCCCTTCTTAAAATTAAAGGATAGTTAGAATTAAGGGAAATATCTGGGTTAACTATTCTATCAGTTGCAGATTCCTTAATATCTAAATCATTACTTGCCTTAACAGCTAATTGAACATAATCGCCATACTGATATGGTGCATAACTATAGAACTTAGGTGGTCCAATAAATGCATAAACTCCTAAAAATACCTCAACACACATAAAAGAAAGAACTCTTCTAATGTTAAGACCATTCTTAGATTTAACCATCATTACAATATAAATAATAAGGAATATTACAAATACTGCATTTACAAATACAAAGCCAAAGACTTCTCCAAGGCTGCCTGCCATGTTATACCAAATAACAAAGGCTACACAAACAACTAAAGCACATATAGCTAATATAATAGCCTCTGTCTTTGATAACTTAGCATTATTAAATAAAGGTGCACCCTTTAAATCATTTTCCTTATCTGTAGAATTAATGGCATATTTTGCTGCAAGTACTATCATTGTAAAGCAAATAATAAAACCATTTCTTAATGTATAACCATTATATGAACCAAAATGCCACATAAGGTTTACGCCTTCTGAAACAACTGGTGCTAATACAATAATTAGCATTCCAAGTGATTCTCTAAATCTTGGACTATTTTTCTTATCCTTAATCATGCCTGCAATTACTACTACAAACATTAATGATAGTCCCATAATCATAATTGAACGTTCAATTATACCAAGTGAAATACTTGTTGCTATAGGCTTAGTAATCCAGCCTAAATATTGACTTAATAAGCTTCCGTCACTACCACCACGCTGTGATGTAGAAAGCTGCATAAATACTGGAATTAATACAAAGCAAGAAAGGCCAAGGCCGCCTGCTGTTCCAAGACCTGTATTCAATGTCTTTTTCTTCCAAGTCTTCTTATCTCCATAGGCAAACATTCTAATTCCACCTACAAGTAAGATGTAAACTAAAGACATAGCACCAAGGTAGTAATTAATAATAAACATTATTGCTACCATAATTGTATAGAATAGCTTCTTACCCTTATAGAACAATCTATCATAAGCCATAATAAGAAGTGGGAAGATAGCTACAATATCCATCCATGGTGTAAAGCAAGATGCATATACAATTACATATCCACCAAATGAGTAAAGAACTGCAAAAGCTACCTTTAACTTTCTATCTAAATTCTTAAATGTAACATAGAGGTAAGCATACATTGCAACTGATGCAAATACTAACTTAACCAATGTTAGAATAGAAATAAATTCTAATATGTAGTCCCTTGGACAAAAATATAATAATAGGTTAAAAGGTGTAAGCATTGAGAATGCTGAAATACTCATGGAAACATTAGTACCATAACCTGTAAACCAGTCAAACCAAAGACTTGCCTTTCCATGCATAAAATCCCATAAATGGGCATATAATGGTGCAACTTGTTGCATATTATCAAAGAAATCAATTCTATTAGAACCTAGAGGCCAAATACCCTTACATAAAAACACCACTAAAAGAGTAACTAGTGTTATAAGTCCTGGTATGCTGAATTCCTTGATTGTCGACCACAATCGATTCTTCTTCATAAATCTGTACTCCTATTTTTTTATTTTTATTGGACTACTCATTAGTAACTTGAATACTCCATAATAAAAAGCTTGTATCCTTATCAGTTACAAACTTTAACTCATATAGTTTGTCTTTAATCACACTACTATCAACACTAAATTCATATTCACCTGGTTGATTAAATGTGCCAATTAATTCGTCTCCAAGATAGACAGATACACTGCATGAACCATCTGTTGATGGTGCTACAAATTCACGTCCTGTATAAGATGCCCTCTTTGAACTTTTAGATGGGAAGCAACTTGCGACTTTAAGAAGTGTAAGTTCTTCACCTGCTTCCTTTACTTGATGAGCCTTATTAATCACAGTTCTAATCCAGAATCTATGAGAGTTACCCTCATCCGTTGCGGCAATAATCGCCGTCTGTATTTTTCCATTAACAATTCTATCTGCAGATACTCGCTGCTTTTTTAAAAGCATGGCCTCCTGCATAGTCATTGTGGCATCCGATCTAACATATCCATATTTTGTCAAATAATCATTTATTTCTATATTAAATTTAAGATTATTTGTGTCTTCATCAAAGACATAGTAAAGTATGGATGTCTTCTTATTATTGGACCAAGTTCCATCAAACCTCCCTGAGGTATGCCAACCTGCTCCTCTTCTTCGACCCACATCATAATTAACATATTCGCCACTATAAAAAGTATTTTCTGTGAAGTATTCTTTTTTGCCAAATTCACAGGTCAAATTACCATACCCTGGCCATTCCGTAAGTTCATGGGTAATGTAATACATCTTGTATTCAAGTACCACCCTAGGTTCTAGTCCAAAATATAAAACCAATACATAAAAAAATACTAAAACAGCACTAATTCCGTACAATACCTTTCTAAAAGGGCCTTTAATTTTTGTGTTGTTATCCATATTTTATTCCTTTTATTTTTATTCACTAGTCAAAAAAAGCAAATATGCCCATATTCTGACTTATTATAACACTTAAATTAATAAAAGTCATTACGACTATGGCAAATAAAAAAAGAACTGTTTTATCAGATAATACCTAATATTAGTAGTATCTATAAACAGTTCTCTTTTTAGATTATAAGCAATTTTTTATTCTATCTAGCGCTTCATACAAAGTGGCACGACTACATGCAATATTTATTCTTTGAAAACCAATTCCCGATTTTCCAAAAATTCTACCACTATCAAGCCAAAGATTAGCTTTATTAATAATTAAGTCATCAATTTTTAAAGGATCAATTCCACAAGCAGTAAAGTCAAGCCACAAAAGAAAAGTTCCCTCTGTCTTAACTAATCTTACGCCAGGTAAATTTTCTTCAATGTATTTTTTGGCAAATGCTAAATTTCCCTTAATGTATTTTTTAACTGCAAATAGCCATTCATCCCCGTACTTATAAGCAGTCTCTGTTGCTACTATGCCCATTAAATTAGGTTCATCAAGTCCAGAAACTTCATACATCATTTTAAACTTATCCTTTAATTTTTTATTGGCTATAAATATATTTGCCTGCTGTAAGCCTGCTAAATTAAAGCTTTTACTAGCTGATGTTGCTGTAATTGTAAATTCCTTAAAGTCATCTGATACTTCTTGAAAAATATTATGCCTAGCTTCCCAAATAAAATCAAAATGAATCTCATCACTAAAAACTAATACGCTATGTTTCTTACAGATTTCCCCAAGTTTTAAAAGTTCGTCCTTAGTCCAAACTCTTCCCACTGGATTATGGGGATTGCATAATATAAAAAGCTTTACCTGATTTTTAACGATTTTTCTTTCAAAATCATCAAAATCTATGGAATATTCACCATTTCCATCATATAAAAGCTCGTTAACCACAAGTTTTCTATTATTTTGGGTAATTATGTTACTAAATGGGTAATAAACCGGTTGGCATATAATTACGCTATCACCTATGTTAGTATATGCTCTTATGGCATTAGCTATTGCAAAACAAACTCCCGGAGAATGCACATGCCATTTACCATCAACATCCCAGTCATGATGTCTTTTCATAAATCCCTTTACAGCCTCAAAAAAGCCATCACCCTCCTGAATATTGCTATATCCATAAATACCATGTTTTGCTTGATCAATTATAGCCTGCTCTATATATGAAGAACTTTTAAAATCCATATCCGCCACCCACAATGGCAGTACATCCTCCCTATAGCCCCTTTTCTTTGCAAAATCATATTTAAGGCACTTAGTTTTATACCTATTAATTACTGTATCAAAATCTAAATTTTTCTCTGGCATATCACTTTCCTTCTTATTTAATCAAGCCCATTAAAGGCTTCCTCTAAGTCTCTTATTAAGTCACTGACATCTTCAATTCCAACTGATAGTCTTAAGGTCTGTGGAGTTATTCCATTTCTTAGTCGAACCTCTTCTGCTACATCTGCATGAGTCTGGCTAGTAGGGTAAGTTATAAGAGTCTCAACTCCCCCAAGACTTTCGGCAAATTGTATAATTTTTACCTTTTCTAGAATTTTAAGAGCATTTTCTTTACTATTTACATTAAATGTAATCATAGAGCCAAATCCTGTTGCCTGCTTCTTTATAATTTCATAACTTGGATGTGATTCTAATCCTGGATAATAAACCTTAGTTACGCATTTTTGCTTAAGTAGCCAGTTAGATATTTCAATTGCATTTTGTTGTGCCCTCTCCATTCTAATTCCTAGGGTTTTAATTCCTCTAAGTATTAACCATGCATCAAAAGGAGCTAGCCCTGACCCAGTCGTCTTAATAAGGAATCTAAGTTTTTCTTTAACAGCTTCATTGTTAGTTACAATAAATCCTGCTAATGTATCATTATGTCCACCAAGAAACTTAGTTCCGCTGTGTATAACCACATCAGCCCCAAGGGTTAATGGTTTTTGAAAATAAGGCGACAAAAAAGTATTATCTACAATAAGCAATAAATTATTCTTCTTTGCTATCTTAGCAATTTTACTAATGTCACTTACATTCATCATTGGATTAGTCGGGGTTTCTATATAAATAGCTTTGGTGTTTGTTCTTATTTCTGATTCAAAATCATCCTTAGAAAAATTTATGAATGAAAACTCATATCCATTTTTCTTGCTTACATTATCAAAAAGTCTAATGCTGCCTCCGTAAAGATCTGCTTCACAAAGTATATGATCTCCTGGCTTAAAAATCTCAAAGAGTAAACTTATTGCAGCCATGCCAGAATTTAATGCAAAGGCATCAATTCCTTCTTCAAGCCTACATACCACTTCCTCAAGATGTTGCCTTGTAGGATTTTGTAATCTCGAATAATCATAACCTGTGCTTTTACCCACGCCCATATGAGCATATGTAGCTGTCTGATAAATAGGAAAGCTAACTGACCCATAGTGCTTACAGTCACTATCCTCCTTTTCTAGATGTAAACATTTTGTATTATTTCCAAACTTCATATAACCCAACTCCATTCCAATTTATTTTCTAAGCGACTGATGATGATCAATCTTTTTATAGTAAGATGCTATTTTATCAATGGCTTCTTTAATAGGCATTTCCACATCAAAAACTGCAATAGCCCTTTTCTCAAATTGTTTCTGTGCCTGAAAACCAACCTTTTTACAGACTACACATCTACAATCATTAATTGTGGAAATTAACTTTAATACACCCTCCTCTCCGCCACAGCCATTTCCTCTATTACCGCAGGAATTATCACTACTACATCCACTATTACAGTTAGCACTTACATCAGCTTTAATAGTATTATCTAGTGATCTTTTATCAACCTTTCTAGCTCCAACAAATCTAATATCATCATCTATGTCATATATAAGAAATTTACTTACCTCACCAAATTTAAGGTCAACATTAACTCCATCTGATGATCCCACTGCTATTTTGTATGACATAAATCACCTCACATTAATTAAATCTCTGTACAGCTACTGTATAAATATCCTCTATCAATCTGATTCCACCTGTGTATCCCACATAAAAATCATCAAAGACTACCTTATCCTGCACAGGATATGAGATATTAAGGAAATTACCCTTTAACTGTTCTGTTACTTCCTTTTCATAATAACCACCAAGTATTAATGGATATCCATGATAATCATGATTTTTGATTTCTTCATGAATCTTAAAGCCATCTGTTTCAAATGCAACATCCGCCTCAATTCCATAATTTAACTTCTTAAATTCCTTACTAATTTCTTCCTGATATTTCTTAGGTGTATCATCAACAATAAATTGCTTAGCTGGCACAAGACCTAAATCATTAGCCAAAAATTTAGTAATAGCAAGAGCGTAATGTGCATCTGAAACAAGACTAAATTGCTTATTAATTACACGATTTTCAAGGAAGAGATCAGCATATCTTTCAATAAGGTAATAATAATAGTCCTCATGTTTTTTAATTACAGACTCTACTAATTCACTATCAAGCTCAGCGAATCTACCTACTTCTCTTAAAAACTTACTTGTTTCAGTAGCACCAATTGGCAAGGTCTTATAATGAAGATAAGGAATGCCAAGCTTTTTCTCCATCTTCTTCATATTGCTTAATCCAACCCAAGGAGATACAAGAAGGTTAAATTCTGCTTCAGGAATTTTATCAATATTTTGGATACCTCTCTGATAACCAAAAATGGTGTTAGGAGTTAAACCTATTTCACTTATTAACTTTTCCAACTCTCTTAAATTTCCAAGCCAAAAAAGATCCTGATATGGAACATCTGCCCAGATATTTACAAGTCCCTTTGTTCTTTTATCTGACTTTTTTAGATACTGATCAATAATTGCATCTACAACCTGCTCATGTCCCTTATAATTATTTCCCTTAAAACCTGCTGTTGGAGCATATACTACAGGCTTATCATTATCTGCATATCTAGATACAACCTCACCTGAATCATCACCAACAATTTCAGGGATACAACCTGTAAGTACTACGTATAAATCTGCATCTATAACCTTAAGAGCATTCTCAATTGTGGAATTTAATTTCTTAACACCACCAAATACAACATCCTTTTCATTAATACTTGTACATGGAAAAATATTGGGTGAAAAATATCCTGAGCTACCAATTGATTCAGATAACTTCTGTGCACATCCAGGGCCTGAATGAAGTATTGGTAGTGCCCTATCAATTGCCTGTACTGTCTGCATAGCTCCAAGTGCACACTTATATCTTTGTTTATCTAATAACTTTGCCATTCTACTTCACCTCTTCTAAAAAAGTATCAACATCCTGCTTAAACCACCAATCTGTATATGGCAGCTTTGTTCTCTTAGCAAGATTTTCTTCAAAACTACGATTCTTAACTGCATCAAGTATAGTTTTTGCAAATTCTAATGTATGCTTATATCCAAAAATAGAGTACTCATCTGCCACATATACAGCAGGAGTGCCATTTTTAATAGCCCATACTGTCGAGCCTGGATGTCTTGAAAAATACACATCCGGCTGATACTTATTAAGAATGTTCATTACTTCGTAATTTTGCTGATCAGCTACACTTGCCTCAAAATCAATATCATTATCAAGAAGGTATTTCATAGAAGGTGGTACATCACCGTTTTCATATTTTTTATCATAATGCCATGCAAGTGCCCAAACCACTTGAATTCCTAATTCATCTAATACACGAGAAACTTCAAAAGTATATCCAGGGCCCATACCAATTACGGCTCTTAAGCCCTTTAACTCAGTCTTTATTTCTTCAATCTGTGGTAAATAAATAGCTCTTTGCTCTTCTATATACTTTTCAATCTTCTCACTTCTATTAGTTACCCTTCCAATTTCACGAAGCCAGCTTTCAAATCCCTTAATACCACATTGATTAATACTTCTAACATATGGGACTCCGTATTTTTCTTCTAGCGCATTTCCAATATAGTTACCTAGTGTTCCACAAATACATGTAGTAGCTAAACTTTCGGAAAGATGTGATAATTCCTCAATTGTAGAATTACAATAAAGAAATACCGGCTCAAGGTCGAATTCTTTAAACATCTCAATTATCTCTGGTCTTGCACTTTCAAAGAAATTCTTAAAATTAATCTTATTAGTCTTAACTCCCTCTCTTGGAGGCTGTACTATTTCCTGTAATATTGCATGATCAGAAATATCAAAACCGGTTGCCCAGATTCTTGACTTAAAGCCTTCACAATGTACTGCTACAATCGGTACACCAACTTCTTTTCTTACATCTTCAACAACACTATCAATATCTTCGCCAATAATACCTGTGGCACAAGAACTTGAAACAAATATTGCCTTTGGTGAATATCTTTTATTAACCTCTATAATTACTTCTCTAAGTGTCTTAGTTGAGCCAAAAATAGTGTCGTTTTCATTCATATCAGTTCCTACATAAACTGTAGATGATGTTACACCTCTCTTCTTGGCCATAACTCTAGACATATAATAAGAAGACGCACTAGCCACTGAACATCCTGCAGGTCCATGATGAATTACAGCCACATCTCTAATAGCTGCAAGCTGTGAAAGGCCACAACTTGAAAGACAAGTACTTGACTGTGAAAAACATCTTGAACATCCCTTTAATGTTCCACATTCACTCTGACTAGCTAAATCCTTTAGCGTTCCAACATAACCTGTAATAGAGCCAATTCTATTTTCTCTTGTTGCAACATTCGAATTATTTAAATTAATTGCCATATTAATCTCCTATACGCTAAACTCCTCATTAAAAAGATTCGTTGATAAATATCTAAGTCCTGTGTCTGGAAGAATTGCCACAATTGTCTTTCCTTTATTCTCATGTCTAAGAGCTAACTTTGTTGCTGCAAAAATTGCTGCTCCAGAACTAGTTCCAATTAATATTCCATCTGACTTAGCTACTTCTCTAGCTGCCTTATAAGCTTCAACGGTCTCAACTTCTAATTTTTCATCATAGATATCTTTATTAAATGTCTGTGGAACTCTTTCACTTGGAATTCCCTCAAACTGATGGACCCCTGTAATTTCCTCAGGGTTTGGATTAGATTCACTAGGCAATGAATTAGGACCTGGCTGTATTGCCACAACCTTAACATTAGGGTTTTTCTCCTTTAAGAATTTACCCGTTCCAGAAACTGTTCCACCTGTTCCCACATTAGCAACTACTATATCAACATTTCCATCTGTATCTTCCCAAATCTCTGGTCCTGTTGTTAATTCATGAATTTTAGGATTAGCAGGATTAGAAACCTGATCTACAAAAAAGATATTCTCTTCCTTAGATAGAACCTCTTCCCTTAAAGTCTTAATAGCAGCAACAAAATCTCCATTAGTTTCAGCAAGAGTCTTAGCCACATGAGGCTCTTCTGACAATTTGATTGTTTCACCGCCAAAGGCTTTAATTACCTGAAATCTTTCCTTGCTTACATTGTCCTGAATATAAACTCTAAATTTATATCCCTTAGATGCAGCAATTGCTGCAAGACCAATTCCTGTATTACCACTTGTTGTTTCAACAATAGTATATCCAGGCTTTAAAAGTCCCTTTTTTTCAGCATCTTCTACCATTGCAAGG
>Ga0247611_10001164_pt1 | contig 48193 bp, 40 predicted proteins | sample 177DNAGHGhighgp2_FD_192422 | JGI IMG/M metagenome (GOLD analysis project Ga0247611, IMG submission 192422) | Sheep rumen microbial communities from Palmerston North, Manawatu-Wanganui, New Zealand - 1770 DNA GHGhigh gp2 | ecosystem: Host-associated > Mammals > Digestive system > Stomach > Rumen... | reverse complement strand
ATCATCATGCTGCTATTACCTCCCCTCAACTACTTCACAACAAAACTATTCAACTTACTAATAATAGCATTGATGTTACTATCATACTTAGTGAACTTTTGTTTTTTTGCATCTATTTTTATAGTGATTAAATGAGGAAAAAATTACCAAGATCTGGCATTCGAAATGATACTATTTATTTATAATTCATTTTCAAAAGTATTATAAATATTCAAGATATTTTAAATTGACAATTTTTAATAATATGGAATAATATTAAAAAAATAAATTTAATTTAAAGAAATCATTTGAATTTTAATTAACAAAATGTAATCTTTACAAGAAAAATTTATCATTTAGAATTAAATATGACAAAAATTAAAGGACTTTTTTGGGGATATGGAATAATACTTGTTATAATGTGAATACTTTTTTTGTGTTGTCCTGGTAGTGTATTAACAATAATGTTCCGACTATTGTGAATAGAATTGTTAATATCATGAGTATTATGAATCATGTTCACATTAGATTCAAAATGATACCAATGAAAAGGATTCGTATTCATTGTCTCAATATTGCAAATACTTTTGTGAATACTGTTATTCATACCAAGCCGACAAATAGGAATAATAGAAGTAGCAATGATTATCCTATGAATTCTCTTAATAATCAAAGGTATTTTAATGACTTTCCAATGATTAACTCCAGAATGAAATAAACTTTGAATGGTTCTATGAATATTGGGAATACTCTTTGGACTTTTAATAATTGCATGTCCATTCTTATACCCATTATTAATAATGTATATTACATGAATTATTCTCATAATAGTATGAGTAGCTATGGTATATTTCTGATTCAGTGTAAAAGAAGTTGAAGTCGTAGAATGAAAAGTAGTAAAAATAGAAAGTACAAATTGAACAGTAGAAATTCCTCCAATTGAATGAAACCAAAATAATGAAAACTCAGAAAATACTACAGGTCAAACAGAAGAACAGAAACAAGATAATACAACTACTGAAACAGAAGAACAAAACCAAGAAAAACCTGAAGAAACTAATTCTGAAAACAACACACCTGAAAATGTACAAAATTGAAATTTATAAGTTCTAATATAAGAAAATTAGATCTTTTCAGAAAATCAACTTGAATTTTTAAACAACATATCTATAACAAAATAGCACCTAGGTCGTTTATGTGACACACAATAAACATCTAGGTCAGAATTATTTTTATTTCACTATTTATGGCTACTATGACAAAACTTATACCATTAGAGGATCATATTGTAGTAAAACCTCTCAATCAAGAAACAACTACAAAATCATGAATCATTCTACCAGAAAATAAAGAAAAACCGAATAAAGGAGAAGTTATTGCTGTTGGTTCTGGTAAAATTCTAGAAAATGGAACAAGAGCTCCTATTGATGTAAAAGTTGGTGATATCGTATATTTTGCAAAATATTCAATAGACGAATTAGAAATCGAAGAAAATTGAGAAACAAACAAATACTTTGTTATGAAACAAAGCTACATTATGGCAAAAGAAGGATAAAAAAAAGCGAAAATAAAAATAGCTTTATTATTCCAAATTTATAAAGAATGAAAAAATTACGAGGGTATCTCATTGTTTGAAGTGTATTATTATGAACAACATCATTTGTATTTGCAGAAACAAATTCTGCAACAACATCTGATATTTTCGAACGAGCAATTGATAGAGGAATGATTTCAGAAAGTTGAAAGGACGTAATTGATGCAAAACTAACAAGAGAAGAAGCTGCACCAATTATAATAAGATATATTTCCGAAGTAGCTAGAAAGGACTATAAAGAATGAAGTTGTAATGCAAGTGACATTCATACAGCCGATTCTTTGTATCAAGAAGATCTTAGAAAATTATGTGCATATTGAATTATGCATTGATATGGGAATAAACTACACCCAAAAAGAAGTTTAACAAACCAGCAAGCTGTTGCATTAATTATGAGAATAGCTGATGGGCCACAAAAAGAAACCACAAAAAGGAAATGGGGATCTACATACTTTGAAAGAGCAAAGATACTTTGATACAATGCAATTTGATTATTACAAAATAAAGATACAGAAGTGATAACTTTAGAAAATTTTCTAGCATTTTTATACAGTACCGATAATCCTTATGATGATATCATAACCTCTAAAAGTACTGCAACAAGCACTTCTACAACAACGAATAAAACTAATAAAATAACTTGAACATCATGAAATGATATCTTAGTAAGACTAATGGAAATTATACAAGAATAAATGTAATTTATATCATAAAACAATATTAAAATGGCAAAACAAATTAAGTATGCAGATGATGCAAGAAAAGAAATTTTCACAGGAATGCAAATGGTTGCTGATGCTGTTAAAGTTACAATGTGACCAAAAGGTAGAAATGTAATACTTGAAAGAAGTTTCTGAGGACCTATCGTTACTAACGATGGAGTTACAGTAGCAAAAGAAATTGAATTAGAAGATAAAACAGAAAACATCGGAGCTAATATGATAAAAGAAGCTGCAGAAAAAACCAACAAAGAAGCATGAGATGGAACTACAACAACTGTTGTTCTTGCGGAAGCCATGTCAAAGGAAGGACTCAGATATATAAGATCTTGAGTAAATCCATTCTCACTATGAAAATGACTCCACAAAGCTGTAACTAAACTTATCACTGAAATAGAAAATAAAGCACAACAAATCTGAGATTCTAAAGAAAAGATTAGACAAGTTGCGACAATCTCAGCACAAGATGAAGAAGTTTGAAATCTTATTGCTGACGTTTTCGAAGAAATAGGAAAAGATGGTACTATTACTGTTGAAGAATGAAAATCTCTTGGACTTACTAAAGAGATCAAAACATGAATGCAATTCGATCAATGATACTCTAGTCCATATCTAGTAACAGATACTCAAAGAATGGAAGCAGTTGTTGAAAAACCATACATCCTAGTAACTGACAAAAAAATATCATCAATTAAAGAAATTCTTCAAATATTAGAAGCAGTAGCAGCAACTGGTAAAAAGGATATCGTTATTATTGCAGATGATGTTGATGGAGAAGCTTTAGCATCTCTTGTTCTAAACAAAATAAGAGGAATGCTTAATGTATTAACAGTTAAAGCTCCTGGATTCTGAGATAGAAAAAAGGAAATGCTTCGTGATATAGCAGTTGTAACATGAGCAACTCTAATAACAGAAGAGCTTGGAATCAAACTAGAAGAAGCTACTATTGATATGCTCTGAAAAGCTGATAAAGTTATCTCAACAAAAGACAATACAGTTATTGTTGATTGAAAGGGAGATGAAAAAGAAATCAATGAAAGGGCTGATCAAATTAAAGCCCAAATTGGTATGACAACATCTGACTACGACAAAGAAAAATTAACTGAAAGATTAGCTAAACTTGTAGGATGAGTTGCTGTTATCCAAGTTGGTGCAGCCACAGAAATGGAAATGAAGAATAAGAAATATAAAATCGAAGATGCCCTTAATGCAACAAGAGCTGCAATTGAAGAAGGTATTGTTGCATGAGGTTGAAGTGTATTATTACAACTTTCAAAGATATTAGAAGATTATAAATTAGATGATGCTGATGAACAAGTAGCTGTAAACATTGTTAGAGACGCCATACAATATCCAGTTAGACAAATAGCCAATAATGCTTGATTTAAAGGTGATCGAGTTGTTGAAAAAGTTAAAGAATCTGACGATTTCAACTATGGATTTGATGCTAAAGAATGAGATTTTAAAAACCTTTTTGAAGCATGAATTATTGATCCAGCAAAAGTTCTAAGAGTAGTACTTCAAAACGCAGTTTCAACAGCAGCTATGTTCTTAACAACAGAAACAGTTATCGTTGATGCTCCAGAAAAAGAATGCCATCATCATGACCATTGAGTAGACGCTGGAATGTGATGAATGGGAGGTATGTGATGAATGTACTAAAAAATTAGATATCAAAAAAAAGAGAGGAACTTAATTCCTTTCTTTTTTTTAAGCTGGAATTTATATAATGAAAAATTATACTCTAAAAAACTATTTTATAGATTAATCAAATTATGAGAACTCTTGCAATAGAAACAAGTTGTGACGATACATCAATTGCAATAGTAAATAATGACAATGGTGTTTTTAACGTAGAAAAAATCATTGCATATTCACAAATTGCTGAACACAAAAAATTTTGAGGTGTTGTTCCAGAATTAGCATCTAGACTTCATAGTGAAAAAATTATTGCACTTTTACAAACAATTTGATTAGAAGAAATTGAAAAAATAGATTTCATATCCGTAACAACAGAACCTGGACTTCCATGATCACTCGTAGTTGGAAGAACCGTAGCATATGAATTATGAGCATACTATGATAAAGAAGTTATTGCAATTCATCACATTCTTTGACATATGTTTTCTATTATTCTAGAAAGAAAATTAGAAGACTTATCCTTTCCTCTAGTTGCATTAACAGCATCATGATGACACAACAACATATATGTAGTAGAAAAAGAAGACGAATTAAAAAATGATTTTTCAGAAGAATATAATTCATTTAATTTTGCAGGATTCAAAATAACAAAAGTTTGATACACCCTAGATGATGCAGCGTGAGAATGTTTTGATAAAGTTTCAAGAATGCTTTGAGGACCATACCCATGATGAGTTCGAATCTCCGAAAAAGCGTCAAAATGAAAATCTAATCCACTAGTACAATTTAAAAGAATATTTCTTTCACACGATAAATACGAATTTAGTTTCTCTTGAATGAAAAGCCAAGTATCATTTCTTTTAGAAAAATTAAAAAAAGAAGACATCGAATTAAATGAAGAACTCATATGCGATATTGCCTATGACTTTCAAGAAGCAGTTGTTGAAGTTCTTGCTAAAAAATTAATTCATGCATGAGAAACTTTCTGAGCTAAAACACTTGCCATTGCATGATGAGTATCTGCCAATAATAGACTATGTGAATATACAGAAAATTTAATTAACAAAAAACATCCAGAACTCAAATTTTACACTCCAGCAAAGAAACTTTACTCAACAGATAATGGAGCAATGATAGGTGTTGTTGGATTATTAAGCAAAGAAAAATAAATTTATCTCAATTTTTTAATTATGAAAATTTATATGGATGAGGCTTGAAGATGACCTCTTTTTTGACCATTACACATAGGACTTACCATCAGTTTCACTTCATCAAAACAATTACAAAAACATCCACTTTTCAAAGACAGTAAAACATTAACCCCAAAGAAAAGAGGAGTTGCTTTTGATGAAATTTACAAGCTACAATCAGAAAAAAAACTATTAACATGTATTTGAAGTATAGATTCAAATTTTATCGATACTTACTGAATAACAAGAGGAATCAATATAGCAATATCAAGAGCACTTTATATACTACTCTCTCAATTATTAAATCAACAAATTAAAAAGAAAACTAATTATAAAAATATAAATAGTTTAATTGAAAAATACGAAAAAGAACACGAAAAAATAGAATTAATTATCGATTGAAAAACTGATTTCTGAATATCTAAAGATTTAAACATAAAAACAGAAACAATCATTCATTGAGACTCCGAATGTGTCGAAATCTCCATATCCTCAATTCTAGCAAAGGTAAGCAGAGATAATCTAATAGACAAAATAGCACAAAAATATCCAGATTATTACTTCGAAAAACACAAAGGATATTGAACTAAACTACACTATGAAGCAATAGAAAAATACGGAGTATTACCAGAACATAGAAAATTATTTTTAAAAAAGACCTTCCCAAATTGGAAGATCCATAATTTCAACACTAAAAATTCATTCTAACTACTAATTTCCAAAAATAGCATTAGCTTCAGCAAGATCAGAAGCACTTAATCATCATGCTCATCAAGATGCCTTCTGTGCTGTTTTATTTGATGAAGTTCATTTATTTACCGTTTCAGTAGCTTTTTTAACTGGCTGTGGATTACTAGGAATATAATAAACCTTTTTTCAATCCTCATTTACTTCTTCAACTTCTCATGAAATTTCTTGAGGATTAGATTGAATATAATAAACAACTTCATTATCAGCATTTAATCAAGTTGCAACAACTTCTGACATAGTTTCTTCTGATGGAGTTAATATAGTTCAAGTTTGAATAATACGATGATCTCAAGTATTATTCTTTTTCTTTGATCAAGAATCAACCTCTACCTCTTCTTTTTTTATACTTTTTCATAAATCAACAACTTCTTCCTCATGCTTTTCCACTTCAACATCCATCTTTTCCTTCTCAACTTCAATATCAATTTCTTCTTCAACTTTATTCTTCTTTTTAAAGAGTCTAGAGAACCAAGATCATTTCTTTTCCTCTTTTTTGTCAATGTCGACAACTTCTATATTGTCTAAATCTGTCTTCTCTATCTTATCACTATCTTTCTCATCACTTATATCGGTCTTTTCTAATGGAAGAACTATATCTTTATTCAAAACTGCAGTATTAAGCCAATTTGTAGCCTTTACAGGAACTGTTTTTGCCCATGTTAGAATTGAATCTGCTGCAGATGGGAAAATCCATTTTATAATAAAGAATAAAACAAATAAGCAAATTAATATTATTATAATTCTTCATATAAACTTTTTAACAATCCAAATAACAATTAATATCGCAACAATAAGAACAATCCAAAACCAAAGTGTTGAAGTCATCTTTATAGAAATACAATATAAAAATTGTTTCGTATAAAATAATTATTTTAACAAAAAAGTCAAGACTAAATTAATTGATAAAAAGCAGGAGATTCTCCCCTGCTCTAATATTTATTCATCTTTTCCATGACACTTCTTATATTTTTTTCAACTACCACAAGGACATGGATCATTAGGTCTAACTTTTCATTGTGGTTTATAAACTTCTCTAACAGGAACATCATCCGCCTCAAATACTTCTACTCAATCATCATCTGATTCAAAAATCTTTTCCCTAGCATCATTAATTTCCTTCTTAGCAACAGTAACCGGTCTTTTTCTTGATCACAAATCACGAGAAGCAGAAGACAAAATCTCAATAACTTTTTCTTGATTATCTTGATCTTGAACTAACTGAGCTGCAATCTGTTGACTTGCTATTGCTTCAAAATCAATCTTTAACAAATAAGAAGAAGTCGAATTAATAATATTTGCTAATAACTCTTGGAACTTTTCAAAAGATTCCTTCTTATAAATCACCAACGGATCAAGTTGTGCATAAGACATAAGTCAAACTTTTTCTCTCAAATTTTGCATTTCATCAATATGATCAATCCATAACTTATCCAAGAAATGAAGATGGACTTCTCTAAATATATTAAACAAAACTCAAGTCTTTAATGTTTCAAACACATTTCAGAAATAATTATCTAGTCTCTCGAGCAAAACAGCTTTCAATGTTTCATAATCCAACTTAGAATATTCTTGATATTCAGGAGTTGTTATATTCAATCAATATTCTTTATTTAATACAACCAAAACATCTCATACTGACTGCCCAGTAATCTCAGCATTCGTAATCTGAGTAATAATAATATTCTTTGCTTCAGTTAAGAATTCATCTTTAAAACTAGAAACATATTTATTCTGCAATTCTTCATCATCTTCACTCGCTAATATTTCATCTCTTACACGATATATTTTTCTTCTCTGTTTATCAACAACGCTATCATAATCAAACAAGTGCTTTCTTATTCAAAAATACCATCATTCAATTTCCTTCTGTGCTCTTATTATATTTTTACTAAATTGTTTTTGAGTTAACTCCAGATTCTCCAAATCATTTTTAGACAACAAAACTGAAGCTAAGGATTGGAATTTTTCTCCTCACATTTTTCTCATTAAAGAATCATCCAATGCTACAAAAAAAACAGACACTCATGGATCTCATTGTCTTCATGATCTTCATCTAAGCTGATTATCAATTCTTCTAGACTCATGCTTTTCTGTTCATAATATAAACAATCCAAAGAAAAGATCCTTTTCAATTTGTTCTTTTGTTGAATCTAGCGCTTCTGGAGTAAAGACAAATCTTGCATAATAATCTGAATTCTCTTTTCTTTTCTTTGCAAATTGAACAGAAAAATGATGTTCTCAAATTTTAACTCATTTCTCAACCTCTTTTAAAGCCTTATCACTTAAATCATATTTCTCCTTAAGAGCGTTCAATATTAAATTATACTCTAATTCAGAATATACTTTTCAAACAGCAGAAACTCATGATCTTAAAGATTTATCAAAAAACTTAACATAATTCTCAGCCATCTTCTCATTTAATCAATCTTCCAACTTAATATCTGTTCATCTTCAGGCCATATTTGTTGCAACAACAACTGATCTATATTTTCATGCATTAGAAACAATATTAGCTTCTTGTTCATGGAATTTTGCATTCAATACATAATGAACAATCGCTTCCTTATCCAAAAGCTTAGAAACATATTCAGATGTTGCAATATCAGCAGTACCAATAAGGATAGGTTGTCAAATTTCATGATAAAACTTAATATAATCCTTAACAAATTTCCACTTGGTATGCTGATTAAAATAAACCTTATCATTTAAATCAACTCTCAATACAGGCTTATTAGTTGGAACAATAACAACATCTAACTCATAAATCTTATTAAATTCTTCTCACTCTGTTGAAGCCGTTCAGGTCATTCAACAAAGTTTATCATACTGTTTGAAAAAATTCTGATATGTAATAGTTGCTATAGTTTGAGATTCTCTTTGAATTTTAACATTCTCCTTCGCTTCAATAGCTTGATGTAATCACTCAGAAAATCTTCTTCATGGCATTGTACGTCAAGTATGTTCATCAACAATAAGCACTTCTCAATTAGAAACGATATAATCTTTATCCTTTATATACACAGCTTTTGCCTTCAAAGCATTTTCTATATGATGAATTTCTTCATATCACATATCTTTATAAATATTTTCAACTTTTAATATTTCTTCTAATCTTGCTATTCATCTTCATGAAAGTTGAGCTGTCTTAGTTTTTTCATCAATATAGTAATCTCAATCTTCTTCTTGTTCTTTTCAATACTCATCATTAAGAATTTCTTGAATAAATCATTTAGAAACTTTCTTTTTTCAAGAACATGGTGTCAAGAAATTAACAACTTGAGCATAATAAGTATACTTCTCAGTTGGTTCCTCTCTTGGTTGAGATATAATTAAAGGAGTTCTTGCCTCATCAATCAAAATACTATCTATTTCATCAACTATAGCATAATTTAGAGGTCTCCATGTCAAAGATCTTTCTTTCATACTTTTTACAAGATTATCTCTTAGATAATCAAATCATAATTCAGTATTTTCAACATATGTAATATCTTTTCAATACTCTTCTCTTCTATTTTGAAGAGGTGTTGATTTAACAACAGATCATACTGTCAAACCTAACCAAGTATAAACATGGGCCATCCACTCACTATCACGAGAAGCAAGATAATCATTAACTGTAACAACGTGCACTCATTTACCTGTCAACGCATTCAAATAAACTGGAGCCACAGCCACTAAAGTTTTTCATTCTCATGTTTTCATTTCAGCAATTTTTCATTGATGAAGAATTATTCATCAAATAAGCTGAACATCATATGGAATCATGTTCCAAACCAATTCCTGTCCTTTAACCTTAACTGTAGTTCAAACAAGTCTCTTACAAGCTTGTTTCACAACAGCAAAAGCCTCTGTTAAAATATCATCAACAGTTTCTCAATCTTGAAGTCTCTTCTTAAATTCCCCAGTTTTTGCTTTTAATTCATCATCACTTAATTTATCATACTCTCAAAAAAGATAATTAATTTCAGTTATTTTAGGCATAATTGCATCAATTTGCTTCTTGTTATAATCTCATCAAATAAGACTAATTAACCAATTTATCATAATACCATATTAAAAATAAAAAAACGTTTACATCCGAAGAATCTTTATAGTAATTTAAGAAGAGAAAGCAAACTTTTCTCCTCAAAAAACACTTCCTTTTTCCTATATTTTTTACATTAAATACTAATACCATATTTTTCTAGAACCTCATCTACCTTAGTCGATAAATTATCAACTAATTCAACATCAGGCTCTAATCACTTTTTATCTATAGTTTCCTCTTCATTAGCAATATTCCATGTTGCTATTGTGTATTTCATTACAGAATGATCTGGAAATTCAACAACTTCCTGTATAGATCATTTCCCATAAGTTTTTTCACCTACAAGTTGAACAGTATCAGGGAAATAATATCTTAAAACTCAAGCAAAAATTTCAGCAGCACTTGCGGTATTTGAATCAACAAATATTGAAGTTACTTTATCTAAAGTTATAGTTGGGGCATTATGAGAAACTCTATACTCTGTTCAATCTAATGAATTTACAGTCAAAATAGCTTTTCTTTTTGGAACAAATTCATCAAGAATATCTACAACCTCATCAACAACCCCTCCGGGATTACTTCTAACATCAAAAAGATAAGTATTACAATTTCATAATTCAGAAAGGTGTTTATCAAATTCCTTCTTTATTCATATATCAAATGAATATAAACGAATATAACATTTTCATCATTGATTTTTAGAAACTATCATAGGAATTTTTATTACCTCTCTCTTTATTGAATAAGATAAAATTTTTTTTCATCTTCTAATTTTTATATTAACAGTAGTTCATTCCTTTCACTGTATTGCTGCAACAAAAGCATCAGAAGATTTATAATCTTCAAACTTCTTTCAATCAACTTCAATCAAAAAATCTCACGGCAAAAGTCAAGCTCCTTCAGCAGGTCATCATTTTATTATTCATGAAATTAAAGGATACGTTCAAGAAATCTGTGTAACATAAATTCAAATTCAAACAAAAGAACTATTTAAATCATTCATAAAAGCCTCACCATCTTTAGGTGAATAATATTCAGTATAATCATCTCACAACTGATTAAAATAATCACTGATATTAGAATATCCAGAAGAATTAATATCAGAAATTTTATCCTGATTCAAATAATTATCCTTAAGAAGTGTATAAATAGCATCCTGTATTTCCTCTTCAGGAATATCATTAACAATAACTAATTTCTGGTTTTCCTCTTTCTTTATCAAAGACTGTTTATAAACCGTACTCAATTGTGTTTTTAAAAAATCAAAACTTAATGTTTTTCATTTTGTAAACTCAATATCTACTCAAAAATTATTTTTAATTAATAAAGCTAAATCTCACTCAGTAGCAATCGAATTTAAAGGCAAAGAAATTTCCAAGTTTGGGAACTTATCATTAGCTACCGCCTTTTGTAAAACCTTATAAAGAGGATCTGATTTTTGAAGATTTAAATACTTCAACTCAACATTATCTCAATTTTTTTCATAATGAGCTGATAAGCTTCAATAATATAAAGACAATAAATCCCTATACGTCATACTCTCACTTGAAGAAGATATGGCATATGTAAGATTAAATCAAAAACAAAAAACTAAAAAAAGAACAAATATTTTTCTAAGACTCATAAAAAAACAAAAAAATATAAACAGAAAAGAATATAAGAATATAAATTAATTTTTCAATAAAGAAAAAAGCCCCACAACTAGATTATGAAGCTCTTACACATATTTTGAAAGAAAAGAAAACTAATCAAGTCTACATAACAAATGTCCAATTAAATTCTTAATCGTAGTAATAAAAGACTTACTCAATTCGATAAATCACTTTACAGCAAGTATTTCCATTTCCTCAATCCTCTCTAAAGATCATTTTAATGCAACTAAAATCTTATTTGAGTTAATCTCAAGCAAAACTTCAAAACTCGATTCACTTGGTTGTGTTACTATTGCAGTAATTCCATCAACAGAAATTATCCTTTGATCAAGTTCAGATGTAGTTAATAATGGACTCTGATAAACTGACATTTCTTAGATAAAGATACAATTAAATAAAACACAATAAATTTATCAGTCACACTTGTAGTATTATTTGCAAGAATTACAAGAGAAAAAACAAAAGAATTTTTATAGAAAAATCACATTGATTTTTATAGAAAAATCTATATATTTTTTTTAACAATTTAGCAATTAGATAGAAGGAAATGAAAAACGACTCACTAGAAATTGTGATAAAAAAGATTGAAAAATATCGTTGAAAAATAATCACCAATGAAAAAATAAAAGAAGTTCTAATAACAGAACTTTGAGAAAATTATAATGACAAAAAGATGTATAAGATTGTTTATTATCTAAAACTCAGATGATATCTAATAAACCTTAAAAAAAACCTATTTTATGTTAAGTTTCCTAACGATTCAATCAACGAAGAAGACCTAGCAAACAAGATTTACCGAAGAATATTATGAAAACAAAAAAAAGAAATATGTACATGAAAACGATATATTGGATGACTTAAAGCACTGGAAATATCATTAGGAAATTACAGTTCTCCAGATGAAATTATCATCGTAAATACAAAAAAACAATGCAATGAAACCATAATTTTCGAAAAGAAAGTTTTTTTCAAAACATATAAAATATGAGAAAAAAATTTATTTTCAACTTTCTCTAAATTCACATCAAAAACAATTATTGACTGAAATAATTTTCTCATTGCAAAACCAGAATTAGCCATACTCGAAACCCTATATAATACATCTATACTCCAAAAAGCATATAGTGAAGAACTCGTAAAAAAACGACTAAGAAAAAACAAAAAATATATCGACTTCGAAATATTTGAAACAATCATCAAAAAAAGAAAACACAATAGTAGTATGAATAGACTAGCAAATATAGCAACCGGAATCGATCAAGAATTATGAAAAAAACTCAAAACAATCATAAAAAAATTCTGATATATCATATAAAGAATTTCAATCATTTTTTGCATTTTTCCTCACTTTTGAATACAATTATGTATAGTTTATACTAAGACAAAAAATGAGTGAATTAATAAAATCAATAATAGAAACAGAAAAGATAAAAGAACTTATTCCAGATTTCTCAGTTTTAGAAAAAATTCCAAAGGAAGTAGCAGAAAAAGCACAAACATTAATTTTTTGAATAAACGAAAAAAAAGCATACAAAATACTAACAACAAATAACTATCCAGATGACTTAAAAAAAATTCAAAACCAAATTAATTATAAATGAAAAAAATTTGAAACATTTTATACAACAAACGAATGATTTAAAATAGCACTTTGATGGTATGACGAATTAGAAAAAAAACAACACGAAGTGGAGCTAAAGATACAAAATGAAGCAAAAGCAGAATGAAAAAGTGCTATATCAATCATCAAAGAACAATTTGAACAAAGAGAAACACAAGACCCTGCTATATTTATCAACAACGTTATAAGATTAGGATTCCAAGCCTGAGCATCAGATTTACACTTTCAACCAGAAGAACAAGGAATAGTTCTAAGACTTAGAATCGATGGTGTATTACACAATATACTAACATTTTCTCACCAAGAATTTTGGAAATACATGCAAAAAATTAAATTCATATCTTGAGTAAAAATGAATGTAGATTATCTACCTCAAGATTGAAGATTCACTTTTGAAGCTTCAGATAGAAATTGAAATCTTAAAAAAATTGATGCCAGAATTAGTTTTATGCCATGAATACACACAGAAAGCGTTGTTATAAGATTTCTTGATGCTACACAAAGTGTTGATGATTTTAAAGAAATTTGATTCTCAGATTACCATCTTGGTATCTTAGAAAAAGAAATACAAAGAACAAACTGAATTATTATTATGACATGACCTACCGGATCATGAAAAACAACGACATTATATGCAATATTAAAAAAACTAAATGACTGAACAAAAAAAATAATAACACTTGAAGACCCAATCGAATACAAAATACCATGACTTCAACAATCTCAAATCAACTATGACAAAGGTTACAACTATGAAGAGGGATTAAAAGCAGTTCTAAGACAGGACCCTGATATTATCCTAGTATGAGAAACAAGAACAAAAGAAACAGCAAATATATCAATCAATGCATCATTAACATGACATTTGGTATTTACAACACTACATACTAATTCCGCAGTTGAATCCTTATCTAGATTAATGAATATGGGAATTGAATCATACCTTCTAACACCAGCAATACAATTAGTAATCGGACAAAGATTAGTACGTAAAGTATGTCCTTTCTGTTGAGAATGGATTCAAGCAACCCCAGAAGAAAATGATGAGATTATGGACAAACTATACGAGATACAAGCAACACATCCGGATTTATGATCTGGTTATGAATGAAAAATATTCCACTGAAAAGGATGCGAACACTGTAATTATTCAGGATATATATGAAGAATTGCAATTATAGAAACTCTTGAAATTAATGACAAGATTAGAGAAAAAATAATGAAAGAATGAGAAGGAATAGATCTACTTCCATTCGCAAAATCTCAATGATTTCTTCCAATGCAATTAGATTGAATTCTAAAAGTAATTCAATGAATTACTGATTTAAAAGAATTACGTAGAGTATTATTTTAAAATAACAATTTTCCTTGCAACTTTATGTTGATCTCTTTTATACATTTCTTGTAAAGAATTATATTGAAATCAAACCTCTTCAGATTTCTCTATAAGTTGTTGCTCCAACAAATTCTCATATCAAAGATACCATGGAATTGTAAAAACCATAACAGGTTTTTTTTCAAAACTTATCGCCATTTCTCAAACCCAAGGCAAATAAACATTTTTTACCCATCTCTGATATTCTTTCACTTGCTCAGCAGTAGTATTCATTTTTATTATTGGTCAAAGCCACCCCTCGGTTATAATAAGAGGAACTCTTCATCAAAATTTTTCTTTTTCTTCTGAAGTAAACTCTTTTGTCGCGTCATGTACAAAAAAATCAAATTGTTTACCATCAGTTTGTAATCATGTATTCATCCACCAAGGAATGTTTTTTTCGGCAAACGTTAACTTTAAATCAGTACCAATAAAATCATATCAATAATAATTTGCTAAGAATCATGTAGTTCAACTTCAAACAAATGGATCATAAATCAAAGGATTTTCTCAAGTAATCGTAAGTCAAATATTAATCAAACTATGAGTTAATTTTGCCGGCATCATTCACATTTGCATACTACGACCAGGCTTTTGAAAATCAACTACCTCGTATAATTTAATATTTTGATATCACAAAACTTCTCACCATTGAGTTCATACTTTTACTAATTCAACTCATTTATTCTTAATCTCCAAATCTGTATGGAAAAGATCTACTTGTTTAAACCTCTTTAGTCAATATTTCTTCTTAAGAGTTATTCCTTGTTGTTTATCTGCTACTCACAATATTTTCTTATCAAGATCATGAAAAAAGTCAGAAAGATCTTGTTGTATAATCTTTCCCCACTTAACAATTCAAGCAACATTAACAAGTTTATCTTCATCAGCACTATCGAATTGAACTATTTTTTGATTACTCGAAAAATGAAGATTAATTGGACTAGTATACTCAAGTTCCTTAAGACTTAGTTCTTTATTTTTTCATAACACAGCGAAATACATTAAGATAATTTATCGCATAAAACAAAAAATACTATAAAAAAAAACTCTAGTATTGCAACCAAAGTTTTAGAGAAGAAAATATTTATGCACTAAGTGTTTCATCAGAATCACTATCATCAATCCCCTCAATAGAATGAAGCTCTTCAATAAATTTTCATGTTCTATCAATCAATCATTCCTGAGTTCCATCAGAAGCAATAACTCTAGCCTTTCAATTATCAAAAGGGAAAATTTTATCAAACTGAGGTTCTAACACAACATTTCAATCCCTATCAATTAATCAATCCAATCAATCATTTGTTACAACGATAACATTCGGATCACTCATATCTAAATAATCATACATAGGATCAAAAATAACCTTACCAGACTGATCGGCCAATCAATACTTAGCATAAGCTCTAACATTTGCTCAATTATTTTTTAAAAGGAAATAATTCCCATCTAAAAATCAAGACACACAATTCATATAAACACGTCATCAGTTTTTATCCACTATGGAAATTCAGTCATAATCAAAATTAATTACTATATTTCACATTTTATCGATAACTCATCTCTTTCATAAACGAATCCAATCTCAATTAGCAGCAACAGCATAATCTCAAACAAAATCTGTTAAAGATCAAAAATCAGCCGAAATTTTTTCTCATTCATCATTTATAACAAACCAACTACCATCCTCACAAACAGAAATTACATCTCATCAATTTTGTACTCTTATTCAATCGTACTTTGGTTCTAAAAGCAATTCTCAATCTACCTTAGACAATCAGTATAAAATTCTTCATTGATTATCAGTCTCCTTTCAAACCAAAAAATAATCTCACTGCACTAAAGAATCAGGAGTTTTTCTAGGGAAAAATCCTCATTCAACAACATAATGATTATGGATATTTTTTCTTTCCTCATCTCAACCAGCCCAATCAACAGAATCAAATTCTGGATGTACAATTTCATCTCAATCAGTATTAATAACTCAATATTTATGAGACATTCTTCATTTTACACTAGAAAATCATCCCTTACTATCAGAAACATCAAAATATCTTTCTCTAACCATAAAAACCTTTTTTAACTCCTCACTCTTCAAATCTGTAACGGGTCTCTGAAATTCTTGAAAACTAGTTCTTAAAGTCTCCATAATTTTATCAATTAAAAATAAATAATATTATTTACAATTTTCCCTATATTCCTCCAAAAGTTTTCACAAAACATTTTTCCCTTTTAAACTATTCTGATCAATTCAAAATAACATATCTCTCCAATAAGTATACTCAATTATTTCGGTATCACCAGTAGCCAATAATTTTTCAGCAAGACTTGGATTATTATTAAATTTTTCTCTTATTGCATTTCTCATATATTCAGCTCTATGTCATTCATCCATATCTAAATCAAATAACTTTCTTGACTTCATCGCTAATCAATATCAAGTAGAAAGAAAAGAAATAACTTGTTTCTCAGCAAAAGATTTCACCCTCTGTGCCATATAATATCATTCACTACACCGGTATTCTAAGACTATCTCATTTCAATCTCCATCCAATTCTACTACTTTTATAGGATTTTCTAATAACGTTAAATTAGATCATTCCTCAAAAACATAAGCAATTTCACCACTAGATAAATTATATTTTTTATCATTAGGGTGCATAACTAAAGTTGCCTTTCTAATTTCTTCTTTTGAATATTCCTGTTCTTTCAACAATTCATCCATTGAATATTGCATAACTTAACAATATCCTTAATAAATAAAAAGGAGCATCTAAAAAATATAATACTCCTTTTTTATTTTTATTTTAAATTATCAATTTACTATTTAGCTTCAGCAAGTTGAATATCTGCTTTTACCTTCTCTATTTCTCAAATAAGAGATGAGATTTCCTCAACACTTCAATAAGTTTTTACCTTTTGAAGTTTTAATTCCAACAATTGCTGATTTCAACGAAGTTCTACAATTTTAGCCAAAGGCTTTTCTGAAACAACTGATACAGTTACTCTAATCTCTGAAGCATTTACTAAAGCTATTCACTTTGAAATACTGAATTTCTGCTTCTCTCAAGATTTTGATTGTATTTTAATAACTCACGGAACGAGTTTCACAATACTAGGAAGAGATTTTCAATAAAGAACCACTTCTCATTTTTCCCCTGGCAAAGAAACCTGCTCTATTTCATTATCATAAACCGTGGCATTACCTGTCGTCGTAATTTTTAGTTTCATCTTATTACAAATACAAACTAAACACCCATATATAAAGTATACCACTTTTAAGTAAAAGACGCAAATTTCACAAAATACAGACTTATTATTATACTTGACTTTTTACTATTTCAAAACATATTATTGATTCTCATTTTCAAGAAGAGATCTTCTTCTAACAAAAGCAGGAACTTCAGTATCTTCCTCAGGAGCAGTAGTAGCAGGATCTTCAACTGGAGTTTCAGATTTTCTTAAACTTCTAGTAACATAGTCCTCTGAAGGTCTTTCAGTAATTCTTTGTCACAAGAAATCTGTCTTAACGTTTTTAACGATTGGTTTTTTACTCTGTTCTTCAAAACCAGTTGCAATAATTGTAACCTTTACTTCATCTTCAAATGAATCATCAAAACTCATTCACCAAATCATATTAACATCCTTATCAAGAATTTCTTCAACAACCTGTGCTGCCTCTTGAACTTCAATTGGAGTAAGATCATTTCATCATGAAACAGCAAAAATAACTTTCTTAGCTCAATCAAGATTAGTTTCAAGAAGAGGATTTTCAATAGCCTTTCTAGCGGCATCTACTGCTCTCCTCTCTCATGCACCATAACCAATTCATAACAAAGCATTTCCTGAATCAAGCATTACTTCTTTAATATCAGCGAAATCGATATTGATATCTCCTGGTTTAGTAATCAAATCAGAAATACCTTGAACACCTAGGAATAATACTTTGTCAATCATTGTAAATGCTTGCTTGAATGTAGTTTTTTTATCTACTAACGTATAAATCTTATCATTAGGAATAACAATCAAAGTATCAACTACTTCCTTCATCTTTTTTAATCCTTCATCAGCATTAGCAGATCTTTTCTTTCATTCAAAAGAGAAAGGTTTAGTAACAATACCAACGGTCAAAATTCACATACTTTTAGCAATACTAGCTACAACTGGAGCTGCTCCAGTTCCTGTTCATCATCACATTCCTGCTGTAATAAATACCATATCAGTATCTTCTAACACTGATTTAATATTCATTTCATCCTCCTCTGCTGATTTTCTTCAAATCTCAGGATTAGCTCATGCTCATAATCATTTAGTAATATTTAATCCAATATTAACTTTCTTATGAGCCAAATTACTAGCTAAATCTTGAGCATCAGTATTAACAGCAACAAATTCTACTCAATCCAATCATTCTTGAATCATTCTATTGATTGCTTTATTTCCGCAACCTCAAACACCAAAAACTTTAATTTTAGCTCCTGGAACAATGTCAATTTTTACTTCATTTATAACCATGTTTAATAATTCATTAAGAATATAAAGAAATTTTAATTTCTAATTTTTTATTTTTAATCCTAGAAAAGATCTTTAAACCATCCTCACACTTTACTAGCTATTTTTCATGGTTTAAAAGAAAACTTTCTAGATGAGATATCCATATATTTATTAGACCAATAATAAATTCCTAATAAATTAATAAACTGGATATTTGAAGACAAGTCACCAACATTAAGCATCAAATCTTTTCAATAAAAACTTGCCAACTTAAATACATTTTTTGCCAAATAATCAACATTTTGCATTCTACTAGCTCATCAAATCAATAACACTCATCATGGCAATCTTCAATCCTTTTCAATTCTCTGTAAATGTTGATTTACCTTAAGGAAAATTTCCTCATATCTCGCATTAATTATTTCAGAAAGAAATACTAAATCCATCTCTGATTCTGATGTATATCACTCAGATAATACAGCCATTCAGTGGTTTCTTTTTATCTCTTCGGCTTCCTTGATATCAACTTGCATTCAAATAGAAATATCTTTAGTAACATCCTCTCATCACATAGGAATAGTTCAGTATCCCAAAGGATATCAATCCTCATAAATTACATAACTAGTCTGATTTTTTCAAATATCAACCAACACTGTTCCTAAATCTTTATGATCATAATCAACAGCAATTTCAGTAGCAGCAATAATATTTGGAACAACATCAGAAATAACTAGTCCAACTTTATCAAAAGCGTCAACTAAACCAGTATAAAAGTTCTTTGGTAACAAAAAGATATCAGCCATTAATTCAAGTTTTTTACACTTCAATCAAATTGGATCTTTTTCTCTTTTATCCTCATCAATAATCCAACATACAGGAACAATCTTAATAGTTTCATAATTATTCTCTGAAGAAATTTCAGCAACAATTCTTGAAAGATGATCTATATCATCTGGTGAAACTTCATCCTGCATTATTCTCTTTCATTCGATAATTCTCTTAACAATCATTTCTGGATGAGAAACTCATACAACTACTTCATCAATAAAATCACCTCAAAGCTTTTTTATAAAATGTTCTATAATTTTGTTTATTGTCGTCGTAAATGCCTCTGCATCAAGGATTTTTCCTTTTTTCAATCCAAGTGCTGGCTCCATTTGTTTAGCAAGAATGACATCTTTTTCATCTTCCTTTCAAAAAACAACCGCCTTAATCGTATCATTTCCGATGTCAAATACCGCTTTAATGTCTCTCATTGATTACGGATATATAGAAAATAAAACTTACAACGAACACTTTAAAAATATAAATAAAAAAAACAATAATAATTTTAATTATTGTGATATATAAAAGTTATCATATAAAAATACCTAGGTTAACAATTAGTTATCATTAGAAAAAAATAGGTCAGAATACTCTTTTCTCTTATCTAAATAAAATTTCAAAACTCATTTTTTTACAACAACTCACCTATGAGATTCTGGATTTTTATCTATAATTTTTTGGATACGATTTCACCAAAAATTCTCAACCAAATTTTCACACACATCTCAAAATTTTCATCAAAAAAGAAATTCAAATATTTTTTTAATTTTTCATTTTCAACAAAGACACTGAATTCACAAAAAAATATTTTGCTTTAATTTAATATTCGGTAAATAATCAAGAATCCACTTATTATAAACAAATATATCATCATTTTCTGATTCTTGATACAAAGGAACTAAATGAGCAATCCAATATGGCAAATAAATATCTTTTTTTCATAAACTTAATCCAGATAAATCCTGATGTTCTTCATCAACAAAAAAACTTAAACAAAACTTTTTACTCGAAGAATTAGTTGTCCTTTTGATTCATAAAAACAAAAACACTAAACTCATAACCAATCTAGAAATCCATATCCTATTCCTTTTACTAACAACAAAAAGATCTACATCAGAAGAATCATTAACAGCATTAAATACAATACTATTTGCCAAATAAACATCTTTAACAAAAGGAAGATTTATTAACAAACCTTGCCACTTTTTAACAAAAACAAGAAATGCATCAAAACATTCTCATTTACTACTCCATGAAAAGTTAACTCCTTTATAAACACAATCATACTGTTCCTTATACGAAAAAACCTCCTTATTCACAGGCAAAGGATAATGCATAACATTATAAAAATGAAAGGGAGAAATATTATCTTTTACGAATGTCGATCATCACATTCTGTTAAGTCTTCACCAGTATAAACTTTACAAAACTGTTTTCTTACAAGAGAAGTTCTTGCATCAAACAAATATCTTCAGAAATCTTCACATTTTGTATCAGCCACACCTCAACTCAAAACACAATATTGAAGTTTTATTTCTCAAGTAGCTAAAAGGGAATCTCAAGAATAAATATTAAATCAGTTTTTATCATTTCAATAAGATTGCAATGAACGACGCATCTTAACCTTTGAAAAATTGGACACCATTTTTAATCAGTGTTGTTTAGTTATATTACAATTATTAATTTGATTCATAAATGTTTGTCCTAATCATGTATACTGACACTCAGTAAGATAACACTCTTGGTCTGAATCATTCTCCACATTTAAATCTCTTTCATTTAAATAGAAGAATTCATATCATCAACTACCTTGATTAACATTAATAATATACCATTCAGGAGCCTTTGAACCAGCAGCAGCTTCTCAAGTCAAAATTCTACTAGCTGAAGCTCAATAAACCCATTCAGATATAGGAGAATAAAGAGAGTTAACACACCCCTCCGCATAATATCTATCAGAATTTACTGAAGAAAGCTGACTCATTCATATAGTCATCAAAATTCAAATTATTATAATTACAAGAATAAGTTCAATCAGAGTAAATCAATTTGCCCTCTTCATATATAGTTTTTTATTTTCATTAAAAAAGAAACTATGCAGTCAATGGTCTAACTACATACCTATTTGTAGTATCATCCTTATCCATCAAAACCAATGGTTTTTGAGAACTAACAATATTGAATACAAGAGTATCTGAAGCCATTGTTCTTATGAAATCAGTAATATACTTTCAATTAACAGCTACAGTAATTTCATCTCATTCTAAAATTGCAGGCAATTCTGTAACTCATGCTCATTTTTCAGTTTGTCATGAAGAAATAATAACCTTCTGAGATCAATTTTCTTCTTTCTTAGCTTGGAACTGAACAAAATTATTAATATCTCTCGTCAAAATAGCAATTTTTCTAATTGCTTTTTCACACTCATTTTTATCAAGCATAAGTTTACCTGTAAATACTGTAGGCATAACTTCTTCCCTCTCATATTCTGGAAAATTTCACTGTATCAACAAAGAAGTTGTAACAATTTTTGAATCTCAAATCTGCAATTCAAACGCAACAAGATTATCAGAATATTTTACTACAGCATCAGGGACTTCCTTCTCAACTGCATATTTCATTATTTGTCAAATATCATTCATTGATGTCTTAGGAATGATCAATGAAAAATCATTATCAGAAGTATTTAATGTCTTATATTCAGATAATCTAAAACTATCCGTTCAAACAAATATTATCTTATTTTGTCACTCCTCTTTCTTTGATTTCATATATACTCAAGTCAAAACAGGAGAAAAACTCTTATCAATTATAGCATATTCAACTTTCTCCAATCATTTAACAAAAATAGTTGTATCCATAACAAAACTATTATCCTGTGGAACTTCTGGTAATGCAACATATTCACTAGCAGCAATACCATAAATTTCAAAAGTATCTTTTACTGTCTTTATAGTCATAATATTAGATTTTTGATCCACTGACAATTCAACAGTATCACTTTCAATTGTTTTCAATACATCAAGAAATGTTTTTGCATTAACAGTAATAGAACCTTCAATCTGAACTGTACAAGGCATTTCTACCTCAATATACTTTTCCATATCAGTCGCTCTAATAACAAGTGTATCAATAGAAGCTTTTAGATAGATATTTTGCAAAATAGGAAGAGTTGCATTTTTTGATACAAACCTAGATGCAATATCAACAATTCATACAAAATCTGAAAGTTTTACACTAATTTTCATCACAAAAACGTAAAAGAATAAAAATATTCCAACAATATATGTAATGTTTTTTTATAGATTTTCAAATATTTTTTCAATAAGAAATTTTAGCTTCAAATTCAAAGAAATTCAACTTGATTATAATATATGCATCAGTAAATTCACAGTAATAATTTTATTACAAAATAAAGAAGATGAAAAACAAAGAAAATGAAATTATTGAAAATGATATTAATGCTATTGCTTTAAATAATATTAAGTATTATTTTATTGGATTCAGCATAGCAATTGGAATATTCCTAATTCTTTTTGTTCTCTGATTTATCAATATAAATAAAACACCAAAATTAATATCGAACCCTAAAACACTAAATTTCATATCACCAAAAGCGTTTTGAACATTATCATGAATTCAATTTCTTCCTGTAGAAACAGAAGATAATTACGAATTATGAAATGCAGAAATAATGCCAAATTGAGATTCTATAATGTACAACAATCAAAGTATAATTCTCTGATATGACAAACAATACCACATATGAGAAAAACAAATTCCAAAAATTGATAAATCACTCTATGTCGCAAAAAAGGACTCCACTGAGAATATAAAACTTTCTACTCTATGAAAGAACATAAGATATCCATGAATTAATACTAACACAATTAAAGATCGAGAAATTGATTCCCTTTCAATCAATGATATTTTATCAAACTATCAAATGAATCTAGATATCAATAATGCAGAATTATCAGTAAACAAAAAATGAGAGATAGACCTTGATAATATGACAGAAAATAAAATAACAAATTCTCAAATTGAAAAAAGCATAAAAAAAGAGTTTAACAAACTCTGACTATCATTAAAATCATACTGAGATATCCAAATAATTAACAATAATGAAGATAAAATTATCGAAGTATTCTACCCATTAATCATAAATTGAAAAAAAGTATGGAATAACCACTACGATGAACTTTCTCAAAAATGAATCCACTTATACGTAGATACAGAAAACAAAGAAATCCTCTATCTAGATGGATATGATTTCAATACATACAAACTCTCTGAATATCCAATTACGAAAACAAAAGATAACATCTTAAAGACTTTAAAAAACAATTTCTCAGATATTAATACCTCCAAAAAAGGAGATAAAAATGATATTGAGATGGCGAAATGAGAAATAATTTACCTTGAAACAAAAGGAATGTTAATTCCTTCACTTATTTTCCAACCTCAAGAAAATTCAGTAGAAAAAACTGTAATTGTTCCTCTAATATAAGGGATAAACGAGAATAAAATCCACTTGTAAATAAAAGGTGGATTTTTAAATTAAAAAAAATTTATTACTCAAACTAATAATATGACAAGAAAATCCGCTATAGAAACCGAGGAAAAAATTAAACAAGCCGCAAAAGAATTATTCCTCGAAAAAGGTTTTGAAGGAGCAAAAACGCGCGATATCACTAAAAAGGCAAATGTTAATCTTGCACTAATTAATTATTATTTTTGAGGGAAAGAACAACTTTTCAAAATTATATTAGAAGAATTATTTAACGACTTCAGAAGAGCTATGCTAAAGAATCTGAATGACAAAAATACAAGTTTCGATGAAAAAATCGAATATTTTTGTGATTCATACAGCATCTTTGTAAGGAAAAACACCAAACTTATTGAACTAGTAATTAAGAAACTCTGAGAATCTTCAGAAAAAGATAAAAAACAAATCAAAGAAAAATTATGTGAAAATAAAACTATTACCCAAACAATATTTGCTATACAATATATGGAGAAAACAAAAAAATCTATAAAAGATTTTAAAATATTTTTTACAAATTTGTTAAGTTTATTAATCTTTCCAATTCTCTCAAAACCAATATTAACCACATTCTTAGACATAAATGAAAATGAAGCAATTAACATGCTACGGAAAGAAAGAGAAAAACTAATTCCTAAAATTGTACCATTTATACTATAACTATCACAAAAATATCCACTAAAGAATCCGCAATATGAAAAAAATATTCCAACAACTAACAAAAAAAGAAATCATTCTGATATTAATTTGCATGTTCCTAATATGCTTTCAAGTTCGACTTGATCTAGAGCTTCCAGAATACATGTGAAATATTGCCGAACTAGTAAAAACAGAATGAACCCATATAAGTGAAATTATAAAACAGTGAAAAATGATGCTAATCATCACTTTATGAAGTGTATGAATTTCAATTTTTCTTGTTCTTTTTTCTTCAAAAATAGCAGCTAATTTTTCCGCAAGATTAAGGTTAAAAATATATGAAACAGTCCAAAATTTTTCCATGGAAAATGTTAAAGATTTTTCAATTGCCAGCTTAATTACAAGAGAAACTAATGATGTTGTTCAAGTTCAAAGTGCTATTGTACAATGAATCCAAATTTTTACAAAAGCTCCGATTTTAGCAGGATGGGCAATTATAAAAATCCTCGATAAAAATCCAGTTCGATCAACAGCAACTGCACTAGCTATTGGAATTTTAATAATTATGGCAATTTTAACTCTAATATTAGTTATCCCAAAATTCAGAATAATCCAAAAATTAGTTGATAAACTTAACAATGTTGCAAGAGAGCATATAAACGGAATAAGAATTGTTAGAGCTCATAATGCTGAAATATATCAAGAAAAAAAGTTTGATAAAGCAAATAGCGAGCTAATGAAAACACATCTTTTCACAGCAAAAACAATGTCAATTCTAATGCCATCAGTCGACACAATAATGAATATACTAATCCTTTCTGTTTATTTTCTATGATGAGTCATTATAGCACAAGCAGCATTAAGTGAAAGATTATGATTATTCTCTGATATGATGGTTTTCTCAGCCTATGCATCTCAATTAGTAATGGCATTCGTTATGCTAGTTTTTATTCTTGTCCTCATTCCATGAGCAGCAGTTTCAGCAAAAAGAATTGCAGCAGTTCTTAACGCAGAAAGTTCAATAAAAGATGGAAATTGAAAATGAAAAGAAAGCTGAAAATGAACAGTTGAATTTAAAAATGTATCATTTAAATATCCTGATGCAGAAGAATATGTAATTCAAAACATAACTTTCAAAGTAGAAAAATGAGAAACAATAGCATTAATCTGAGCAACTGGATGCGGAAAATCAACAATTATTAATTTAATCCCAAGATTCTATGATGCAACAAATTGAGAAATATTAATAAATTGAATTAATATAAAAAAATATAAACAAAAAGAGTTAAGAGATAAAATATGATATATACCACAAAAAGCATTTTTATTCAAATGAAGTATTAAAGATAATATTCTTTTATGATTAGAAGAGAAAAAAAGAAATAAAAAGAATTTAGAAAATGCAGCAGAAGTATCAGAATCAAAAGAATTCATCCAAAATCTCGAAGATAAATTCGATAATTTCGTTGCACTAAATGGTACAAATTACTCATGAGGTCAAAAACAAAGACTCTCAATTGCAAGAGCAATTGCTAGAAAACCAGAAATTCTTATTTTCGATGACTCATTCTCTGCTCTTGATTATAAAACAGATCTTAAATTAAGGAATAATTTAAAAAAGTATCTAGAATGAACCACCGTATTTATTGTAGCTCAAAGAATCTGAACCATAAAACATGCAGATAAAATACTTGTCATAGAAAATGGTAAATGTGTTTGAAAATGAACACATGAAGAATTAATTAAAAATAACAAAGTGTACCAAGAAATAGCGCTATCACAGTTATCAGAAGAAGAACTAAAAAATACTTTATAAAATCTATTCAAAATGTCAGATAAAGAAGAAATCAAAAAAGAAGAAAAATCAACACCTCCTGGAAGAAGAAGATACTCCACTTCTTCTGAAAAAGAAGTTAAAAACATAAAAAAAGTTATTAAAGATATTTTTCATTACTTTAAAAAATATATTCCACTTCTTGCAACTGCAATTCTATTTGCAGCCACAAGTACAATTCTATCCCTAATTGGACCAGATAAACTTTCACAAATTACTGACCTAATAGTTGATGGAATGAATTCAAGTATAGATATGGATAGTATTAAAAAAATAGCAATAATACTCGCATCTATCTATATTTGATCTCGGATTCTTTCTATTGCACAATGATTCATCATAGCAATTGTTAGCACAAGAATGTCTAAATCACTAAGAAATGACATCATAAAAAAAGTAGATAAACTCCCTATTAAATTTTTTGATAAAACCACTACTTGAGACATACTATCAAGGATAACAAATGATGCATTCATGATGACAAATAGTCTAAATCACTCATTAACAACACTTGTTATTTCTTTAATCACACTAGTATGATCTCTAATTTTGATGATTTTAACTAATCTCATAATGACCGTTACTGCAGTAGGATCTGTTGCAATAGGAGTTATTGCTATTTTTATTATCATGAGTAAAAGCCAAAAATACTTCGATAGACAACAAAAATACCTTTGAGAAGTAAATGGACACACCGAAGAAGCTTTTTCATGACATACAATAATTAAAGCATATAATGCTGAAGAAGAAATCAAAGAAAAATTTATAGATCTAAATGAAAATCTTAGAAAAAGTACGTTTATGGCAGAATTTCTTTCCTGAATAACAATGCCAATCATTTGATTTATGAACAATCTCTGATTCGTTGTAGTTGCAATTGTATGAGCAATATTGGCGTTCAAATGAACTATTACTTTCTGAGTGATAGTTGCCTTCTTAGTTTATATAAGATATTTTACACAGCCTCTAACTCAGATTGCCTCATTAGCACAAAGACTCCAACTTGCATTAGCTGCATGAGAAAGAGTTTTCTCCTTTCTAAGAGAAAAAGAGATGGAAAACGAAAAAGCTAAAGAAGAGAATAATAAATTCACAAAATGAGATATCGAATTTTCTCACGTTAAATTCTGATATGAAGAAAATAAAATAATCATCAAAGACTTAAATCTTAAAGTTAAAGCTTGAGAAAAAATAGCTATTGTCTGACCAACTTGAGCATGAAAAACAACTATAGTAAATCTACTTATGAGATTCCACGAAATACATTCATGAGAAATCTACATTGATTGAATAAATACAAAGGACATGACGAGAAATTATATCCACACCCTATTCTGTATGGTGCTACAAGATTCTTGGGTATTCGAAGGAACCGTAAAAGAAAATATTATTTACAATAGAGAAAATATCACAGAATCAGAAATAGAAGATGCATGTAAAGCAGTATGATTACACCATTTTATTCTGACACTACCTAAAGGCTATGATACAATATTAGATGAGAAAATTTCGTTATCAATGTGACAAAAGCAACAACTAACAATAGCAAGAGCAATGGTCTCAAAATCACCAATGTTAATTCTAGATGAAGCAACTTCTTCAATTGATACAAGAACAGAAAAATATATACAAAATGCAATGGATCAATTAATGAAGAATAGAACATCATTTATCATTGCTCATAGACTATCAACAATTAAAAATGCTGACTTAATCTTAGTACTAAAAGACTGAGATATTATTGAAAGTTGAAACCACGAACAACTTATGAAACTAAATTGATTCTATACTGAATTATATAATTCACAATTCTCTGAAGAATAAAAAAAAACATTCGAGTTGAATGTCTTTTACTATACAAATTTTTTATTCAATATTTGCAGTTCTATAAATCATAATAGCAATTTCTCATCTAGTCGCCTCTTTTTCAGCCGATGAAATAGATCATATCCTCAATCAATTAGCCAAAACATATTTTCAAAGATTATCAAACCTATAATAATTACTATACCAAGGCTGGAAGCTTTCATCTAACTTACCATTAACAATTCTAGATAATACAGCTAATGCCTGTGCATTTGTAAGATTTGTTTTTGGATCAAAAATTCAGTTATGTCATTGGAATAATCATAATTCACATGATTGTACAATATTCTCTTGCAATGTAGGATCTGCAGATAAAATATCAGAGAACTTACACAAATTTTCTTTATTAGCCTCTTTATTATAAATAGTTTCTGCTAAAACTCAGAAAAATTTTGCAGCTTGTTCTCTATTAATTGCTCAATCTGCCATAAAAGATATTGGATTATTAAACTTTGTCATTCAATTTTCATACATCCACGTAATAGCTTTTTGTAACTCTTCATTATATTTTGTTCTATCCTCAACTACAACAATTGCATCCATTACATCTCTTCAAGGTCAAGCAATTTTTTCTCATTCAAAATAAATAGCTGTAGAACCTCATGCATCCAATTGTATTGCATCATAACAATTAAATGTTCTTTGAATATATTCAGCTAATCAAACAAAACTAACATTAAAAACCCTTCAAAAATACACTGTTGATTTATCTTGAGTTGAACAAATAAATTCCTTTGTCGCAACACCTCACTGTTTCTTATCATTATTCATTTCAGAATTATTATAAGAAACATTAACTCAATTGACTAAAAGAACATGCATAGAAAGCCCATATTGAATTTTAGAAAACTCTGAATTAACCCAATTAGAAATACTATTATCCCATGATCTCGTGGAATTTGTCACTAAAAGTGGAGTTCAATCATGCTGAAATCAGAATAAAGCTCTAGTTTCTCACATATCATCTCAATATACTGCTCTTTTTACTCAATTACTAATTGCAATCATATCCGAACTTTTTTCTTTACTATATGCATCAAAAAAAGCACCATTAATCGCAGATACTCAACCAACTTCATCCATTAATGTTTTCACAGATTTTGGCTGATTACCATTTTGAACAACATTAACCACAAACTTATGAGTTCAATCCAATGTTACTTTTATAACATCATGAGATGCTGTAGTTAATCTCTCTTGAGCAGCAAAAACAGATGGGAATAAGAAAGAAAATACAAATAAAAAGGCTAATAATTTTTTCATTAATCTAAAAAAAGGGATAAAAAAGCATCAAGCTCAATGTAAAAATATCAGATAAAATTTCAATAAAATCAAAAAAAGAATAAAACTTGACTTTTTACTATAATTGGATATTATCTCCCACCGACAAACAAAACATAACAAACAAAAATAGGAGATTTAATTTATGAAAACAAAAACTTACATCATTGTGAACGCAATTATCATTGTCGTTCTCGTTGGAGGTCTCTGGATAACATCTAGAACTCCAGATCAGGTAAAACCAGCTGAAACTAAGGAAACTACTCCTCCATCAAAGAAGAAAGGTGTTCTTATCGATGGCTATAAACGAAATCCAATCAAACAGATTCCACGAGCCATCCCAGAAACTATCCCTTCCGATGAAGGTCTCACTCAAGCAGAAGGAAACGATAGTATCGAACTTATCACAGACATCCCCGCCGGTGCAAAGTACGCTATCATCATCGAAACAGGACGTCGTCCACCAGTATGTAAATTACTTAATGCTGATGGCGATTCCATTGAATGGGATTTCTCTATGCAAATTCTCACTGCAAAAGAAACTGAGAAATACTCCGTTCAACTTCTAAACTATGAGATACAAAGAGGAGAAGAATTCTTCGTAGAACAAGAAGAACTGGACTCAATACCTGAAAATGATTTCTGCACAATCACACTCGCAGAGATTGATGATGAAACAGATGTTTCGGATCCGAACAACATTACTGTAGATTCACTCACTTCATCAACTACTCATTTCCCAGCTCTTGCAGCAGGAACTATAGTAGTACAAACCGCTGGAGAAAAAGCGAAAAAAGTCTACGTAAAAGTTGTTCAAAAGGGGCTTCTGAACATGACAGTGACATCAAGTGAAGATGTATGCGGATATCCAGTTCTAACAAAGGATATCTAGTAATCAACAAATAAAGAAACTTCTTACTGATTTTCAGTGAGAAGTTTTTTTTATCAAAATGTTCTGAAATAACAATTTTCAATACGAAAATAAAAGGAAAAATTTGAAAATATAAAACTGTTGAATATAATTAGTTTAGTATCTTTTATTAGTAAAAATTTTTTGATGCAAATTAAACAAATAAAAATATCAAACCTACTAAGTTTCCCTTACTTAAACGAAAAAGAGTTTAAAGAAAAAGAACCAATTTCTTTTTATTCAGAAAATGGATATCAAGGAGTTAAAATATTCATATGAAACAATGCATCATGAAAGAGTAATTTCATCAGGATACTCGAAGAATTTTTCGCTACCTTAATAAAAGACTATACTTACCACGAAGATGTTGTAAAAGAAAATATAAAACTAAGAAAAGCAATTGAAGAAAGGCCTCTTTTAACTAGGAAACTTCAAACAAATAACCAAACACCTAATAAACCATCAAAATTGGAAATAATGTTAGAACTTTCTGAATATGATTATGAAAACATATGATTTGTATGTAAGTTCAACTCAAGAATAAATTCAATGATTTCAAAATATTCGAAATTAGACCTAGAATTTCCACAATATAAACGCCAAACACTCATCGAAGAATCTCATTCATTGAAACTAACAGCACATTTTGATGAAAAACAACAAACATTTATCATTGATGAAACAGAATTAACTGAGCATCAAAGATTTATTCTTTCTTGTATTAGATATCAAAAATTACTCCAAATAATCATAAGTATCTATAACCTTTATGAAAGAAAACCTGAAGATAGAAAACGATACTTCCTAAAAAAAACATTTACCATCTTAAATACCCACAGAACAGAAGTAAATTTTGATAATTATGTAGATCCAAATAAAATAATTAACGACCTTGAATATAGCAGAAATTCTCTCATTGGATACACAGAATGTATGTATAAAATTTGGAGCATTCTCGAACACTGCTCGCAAGAACAACTCCTCTCTTGAGAACAAAATCTATCAGAAAAAACAATTGAAGAAAAACTTTGAAACTCAAGTTTTTTCAAGAGTCTAAGTTATATGTTCAAAAAATACTTTAATAAAGATTTAAAAGTAGAATATATTAACGGACTTATGAATCTCTATATGACCGATGAAAAGAAAAGAATAAGCTACTTTGACGATTTAAGTGATGGACAAAAATCATTACTTACCATTATATTCTGATTATATTGAAATGATTTAAAAGACTGATTTATTATAATAAAAGAACCTGAACTTCATATCCATCCACAATATCAAAAAGAACTCTCTGAAGTATGTGAAACCATTAGTGAACAATTATGAACACAGTTCATATTTTCAACAAATTCAGGTCTTTTCATTAACGAAAAAAACCTAACTTCTGTATATAGAACATATAAAGACGAGAACTGAAATTCACTAATTTCAGCACCAAGAATAACAGTAGATTATGATGATGCAACATTAATGCACATGCTCAGATTTGAAAATCTTTCAAAAATATTTTTTGTTGATAGAATTATTCTTGTTGAATGAGATACTGATGCATATTTCTTCAGTTTCCTACTAAATTACCTAAAAACAAGACCAGAACGAATGGATTTAATCCACGACTATGAAATTATAAATATTAATTGAAAATGATCATTCAATGCACGAAGGAAATTTCTCAACAAATTTAATATAAAAAACTACTTTATTGGTGATTGGGATAATACAGTAGACTTTGGTTTCTTTTCAAGAGCAGAATTAAATAAATATTATTTAATGGCAAATCAAGAGGCAAAAAGACAAAGAATAGAAAAAAGATACAGCGACTATTATAATAGATTAGTAAAAACTATTCTAACATTTAATCCTAAAAAACATAAAGCAATTCTAAAATGAATAGAAAGTCTTTATCCTCAAAATGTTTTTATTCTAAAAGAATGAGCAATAGAAACATATGTACCAACAGAGAAAAAATGATTAGCATATGTTGCAAACTTCTGCAATAACTATTTTTATGAATGGTTATTAGATGATGAATTTAAAGAAAGAAGATTAGAATTATCTCATATAATTAACATGATTTTCAAAAATTAAAAATAAAAAATGTGATATCAAAGAATATTTAAAAGTTTTATAGCATACCTAATACTATTTCCAACAATTATAATAGCCGTATTTTTTAGTTATAAAGACAGTAATTATGATACAGAATTTACACGAGAAGATTTTGTATTTAGAATAAAATTTTTTATCGTTCTTTATCTAGTTTGAGCTTTATGTTTCGTAGTATTATTTATTTTATATACATTATTTTTATTACGAAATAAACTCCTATATCATATCGGGAAATGAATAAAAAAAATAAGAAAATTTCTGAATATAAAAAAGAAAAGTATAGGTAAATATCCAATCATTATACAATTTGCTCCTCCAAAATGAATTTCTCCATCTGAGATGTCCTTTTTATACGATATTAAACACTTCAAATGAAATATAAGCTGTTTATTTTATAAATGGATAGCAGAGAAAAAAATAACAACAAAATTGAAAAAAAAGAAAGGCTTCTTTTCACTCGACAGTGTTGAACTTAGAGTTAACGAAGATATTTCTTTAGATAATATGGCAAATGATGAAAAAACAGCATGGAATTTAATATTTGCTGATAAAAAAGTAGTTACACTACCTGATTATAAACTTCTCACAAAAATACCGATTATAAACATCCAAACCGCAAAAACTTGTCTTGAAAAATGATTAATAGAAAAACGGTTTACAATATATCTAGATGACAAAGAGGCAAAAAAACGAGCATGGTGGATAATAGGCCTATGAATTCTATATCAAATTATAATACGAACACTATATAATTATGAAATAATTAAAGAACGACCATTAACACAATCATCACTAGGAATATTTAGCGTTATTATACTCGCAATTTTTGTAGTAATACTACATGCTACAGCAGCAAAATTCACCCGTTATAAATTATCAGATAAATGAAAAAAAATTCTAGCAGAAATCTATTGATACAAATATTTTCTTGAGGCATGTGACGAAAATATGATAAAGACTTTCTTAAAAGAAGATCCTTTATATTTTGATAAAGTAATGCCATATGCAATTGCTATATGAGTAGAAACTGAAGTAATTAAGAATGTTGCACCAAAAATACTAGAATGAACAAATAATAACTGGTATATTTGAGATATAGAATCAACTGCTAAAACTATGTTATTATCTTCTGAACGTACAATTTTTGTTTCTAAAACAAAAGAAAAAAAAGCAACAAAAAACAAGAAAAAATAATGGTTCATACTCAATAACTATATTCAAAACTGACCTAAAAAATCTCACTCTTAAAATTGAAAATAACTTTTATTTTTATAAAAGTATTTTCAGTTTAGAAAAAAAGAGAAATAAATTATGGAATTAAAAGAATACATCGCATCAAACCTGAACGAAGAACAAACAGCTGCAGCATTATATACAGATACATCTTCTCTCATAATAGCATGAGCATGATCATGAAAAACAAGAGTTCTAACTTATAAAATAGCTTATCTTATTTGGTGAAAACATATTCCTGTTGAAAGAATTCTATGAGTTACTTTCACTAATAAAGCTGCTAATGAAATGAAAGAAAGACTCATAAAATTATGAGATGATATTCTATCACAATCTTTTGATGAAGAGAAAAAAAGTAAAAAAGACTGAGATCTATTTGAAGATTTAATGAATTCTAATCAAAGCTCTCAAGTCTCACTTAGCCCACGGAAATTAAAATGGATTTGAACATTCCACTCTATTTTTCTAAAAATTCTTAAAGAAGATATCGAATATCTATGAAAAAAATATAAGAAAAGTTTCTCAGTTCTTGACGCTGATGATAGCTCAAAAATAATAAAAGAAATCCTAAAAAGATTAAACCTTACCGATACTTTCAAAGCCCAAGAAGTAAAAGCCTTCATTTCAACGCAAAAGAATAACTGAAGAACCTCAGAAACTTTTCTCAAAATGGCTAATTGAAATTATGAAAATTCAATGGGAAGAATTTATCAAGAATATGAAAAAGAATTAGAAAAATCTAATATGCTAGATTTTGATGACCTTCTTCTTATACCATACCTTCTCTTCAAAAAAGATGAGAAAATATTAACCAAACGACAAAATGCATTTGATTTCATATTAGTTGATGAAGCACAAGATACAAACCGAATACAATTTGAACTTATGAAACTCATGAGCTGATCATGAGCCAACATCACACTTATATGAGATGATTTCCAGAGTATCTACTGACGAAGATGAGCATTAATGGAAAATTTCCTCCACGTAAATCAATATTGGAAAGATATTAAAATGTTCAAATTACAAACTAATTACCGCTCTAAAGCCCACATTGTTGCAGCTGGTAATGAAGTTATAAAACACAACCAAAACCAATACGAAAAAAACATTGTTGCACATAGATGATGAGAAGATAAAATCACAATATTCACACATAATACTGAAGTAGATGAAGCTGCAAATACTGTTGAACTTATCAAACAAATGAAGCAAAAAGAGAAACTAAAATCTCGATGACAAGTAGCAATTCTTTACAGAACAAATGCACAGTCTTCTAACTTTGAAAATCTCTTTATACAAGAAGGAATCCCATATAAAATCTATTGAGCCTTCAAATTTTTTGAGAGAAAAGAAATAAAAGACATCCTCGCATATTTGAAAGTTCTTAATAATCCATTTGATAGTGTTTCTCTAACAAGGATACTAAATATACCAAATAGAAAGATTTGACCAACTTCTATTGAAAGACTAGAAAATTATGCAACAGAAATGTGAGTAAGCCTCTATGAAGTTCTCACACTTATTGCACAACTAAATGATGCTAAAGACATAGAAAAAGAATGTTGAATTAAACTAATTTCACCTGCTATTTTAGGAATCCAAGATTTTGTAAAACTATTCAACGAATTACAAACAGCATTAAAAGGACTCAATCCTGCAGATTTAATAGATGTTATTCTTAAAAAAATAAACTATAAAGAATATTTAAGAAAAGAAGAATGAGATCAAGTAGCTGATGAAAAATACGAAAACGTTGGACAGCTTATTAATATGGCAAGTAAATATGATTTTTGAAAAAGCAACCAAAATGAAGAAGTAGTAAACTCATGAGAAGACTTACTCAGATGGTTCTTAGAAGAAGTAACTCTTATGGTTGATACTATCGAAAATTCCGAAGAAAATTCCGATGCAGTAAAACTAATGACAGTACACTCAAGTAAAGGTCTAGAATTCCCTGTAGTATTTATCGTATGAGCCGAAGAATCTGTATTTCCTCTAGCAAATTCTATGCTTGAACCAAAACTTCTTGAAGAGGAAAGAAGACTAATGTATGTAGCAATCACAAGAGCAAAAGACATCCTCTTTATTTCACATGCCAATTCAAGAATGACATGGTGACAAACAAAACTCAATCCACCAAGCCGTTTTCTACAAGAAATACCTAATGATTTACTTAAATTCTATGACTTAAGTAACACCTCTCATCATGAAGAAGTATCTTCAATTACAGAATGATCAACTGTTAGGCATAAACTTTTCTGAACATGATATGTATTAGAAATACGAAATAATTTAGCAATCGTAAAATTTCATAACCCTAAATTTTGATTAAGAAAAATAGAGCTTAGATTCCTTGAAGAATGCTAAAACATAGTAATACTAATTTTCCAATTCATTCAAAAAATCTACAATTTCCCAAGCAAACTTTGTTGCTGCTTCTGGTCAATTTCCAGTAATATAATTTCAATCACGAACAACTTCTTGTGAAACAAATATTGCTCCATTATTTTCTAAATAAGAAATTTGAGTACCTTTTCAGTCATCCCATCAAGTTACTCTCTTTCACTGATATATTCAAGAATCAGACAAAATACTAGGAGCAATACAAATAGCTGCAACATTTTTTGCCTGTTTTGCTAATTCTAAATACTTTTCATTTTTATAATACTGTTCATATGCTCCCCCACCTCAAACAAAAATTAATAAATCATAATTATCTACATCAACATCATCCAATTTCATAGAATCATCTATCTGTCTTCAAAAAACTCACTTACAAACTCATCAATTTCAAGAAGCAATCTCACAATGATGTCACTTATCTGATAAAATAAGATAAGATGCTCAAAATTCATAATCTTGATATCAATTATTTGCTACAATAAACAAAATATTCTTCATTTTATAATACTAATCTAAAATCTTCAACTCTTTTAATTTTAACTCATATTTTGCATAATCATCAGGATACTGAATTTTTAAAAACTCTTTTAATAAATCTTTCCATCCTCAAAAAGTCTGTAATTCATCCTCTCCTGGCCTTTTTAATTTCTCTAATAAATCATTTACTTGAGTTGTATTTCTCTTTAATCTAAAATCAGATAATTCAGTTCTCAATTTTGGATCCATAACAGAATCAATTTCATCATAATCCAATTTTTTAACCTTCAATGACAAAACAGTCTTTTTAATATCTAATTGAGGAACATCAAAAACATCTAATTTAAATATTCAATCTTTTACAAAAATATTCTTAAGATTTTGAGTATATTGAGAATACAAACTTTCTACATCCTTATAAGAAACAACTCACGTCTGTTCCATATCCAAATAATTAATAATTTGCTTTCAATAAAATGAAAACACTCAATCATGATACTGAAATAATCATTTAATCTGATTACTTTCCAACGGTGATGTCGCCCAAACACTTCAAGTACATAAATAATTTTTTAATGTAAAAGGGCCATGAAGATGTCATGATATAAGTTTAACATTAGGATTATCTAATAATTCCTCAGATAATGAAATATCTTTATATGAGAATAAAGAACGATAGCCCGGAAATTTTTGATTATTTGTATAGTAATGATGAATAATAGTTAGATTTCCTTCCTTCTTTATAAATCAATTTACTAACTGATTTAACTTTCAAGAAAAAACTTCATTTTTATTTTTTGAATTAATCAAAGACTCAGTTAAATCTGTTTTTCATAATTCAAATTCTTCATAGCTATTTTCATCTAAATCTAAGCAAAAAGGAAGAAGCAATACTTTTTCTCACTCAATATCTGTTAACCAAGGCTTAGTTATAAAATGCAAAGCTCAGCTTCATTTCAAAAGATCAAATACTTGCTTTCATTCCTCATAAACAAAAGTATCAACCAACCAATCATGATTACCTGAAAGAATATAGATATTTTTTCACTGAGTATATAATTCCAAAAAAAGTTTAAACAAATCTAATAACGCATTTTTATCATAACTAAAATGATAAACATAATCTCACATAAAAACGATATTCTTTTCTTCATTTTTAGATGCAATAAACTCTCTCAACATATCTAATACTTGAGTTTTTATTTTAGATGTTATATGAATATCTCAAATTAAAAGCATCTTAATTTATTATAATTACAAAGTAGAAAAAACTTAATTATCAGAACAAATTTGTGTAGGAATATCTAACTCATCAACAATGACACAAATATTAGGTTTCACAATTGAGTTATAATCCTCAAAACTAATTTCATCTTCCCCTCACCTATTGTTTGATTTTACAACTTTATTACTGATAGTTCTATCTATAGTTTCAAGCCATTTTTTCATTTCTCAAATTCCATCTTCCTTATTATCCCCTTCAAAAGATTCCAATTTTCTAAATCATCTCTCAACAGGAACTTTCAATTTACTTGGCAATATTCACAAAATCTGATTTTTTGCATCCAAATAAACATCATTAGAAGAAAGAATAATATAATCATCAGAATATTTTAAATCTTCATTAACATCATCTACAGAAGATGAATTATCTTTAATTATTATTTCATTTCCTTCTCATATTCACTTATAATCTCTATAAATTACTGCTGCTCTAGGTAAATACGGATGAGCATTAGGACTCGGCTTAGAAAATTTAAAAACAAACTTATTATTATTTCAGGTATAATCCCATACTCAATCTCAATCAACATCTATCCAAACAATCTTCTCTTTCTCAAAATCATCCCTATCAGATAATACTTCAGATATTACCTCAAATGTAACAGGATCTCAAACATCAGCAATCATCTTATCAGACTTTAAAACAACAATTGGAATATCAGAAATTAAAGGTTGTACTAAATAAGTAGGACCTGATAACAATTTATAAACATCAACAACCTCTCAAGAATTATAAAATATTTTGACAGCTACTGAATAATATCATGGCTTATTTTCTAAAACAAAAATTACATAATCATCCAAAGAAGATAACTGAGAATAAATAATATTCTCATTCTTTGTAGAAAACAAAGTCCATGCAATCCTCTCAATATTATCAGTAACATATCATGTTAAACTTACCTTCCGATACAAATAATTTGCACTCTCATCAAAATCTCTTTGCTCTGACTTAATTATATTTTCTGCCAAATTAATTTCATGACTAATATCCCATTCATTATCTTCAAAAAACAAGTCATTTCACAATAAATTCTCAAAAATTTTTGTATATCAATTATGAACACCTTTATAATTTAAAAAGAAGAAAAACAATAACGCAACAAATAAAAATCAAAGAACCAATAAGACAATTCGTTTTAAAAAACCAAAAAAACTCTTAAAAAATTCTTTCATTCTTAATTGTTAAATTATAAAAAATCCTTCATTATAATAACTCTATCAAATAATATCCTTACCCATATAGTCTTGTAATACCTTAGGAATTCTAATTTTTCAATCAGCTGTCTGATTATTTTCAATCAAAGCAATTAATACTCTAGGAGTAGCAATAGCAGTATTATTCATAGTATAACAATAATGAATCTTTCACTCTTTATCACGATATTTCAAATTCAATCTTCTAGCTTGAAAATCTAAGAAAGCAGTTACTGAATGTGTTTCTCAATAAGAATTTCTTGAAGGCATCCAACATTCAAGATCATTAGAATTATACTTTCCAATAGCTAAATCTCAAGCACATAATTGAAGCAAACGATATGGTAACTCAAAATCAGATAATACATCCATTGAATTCTGTAATATTTGACGATAATATTGTTCTGACATCTTTTCATCTTCTGGAAGAATGATTACTTGTTCTACTTTTTGGAACTGATGAACTCTATATAATCATGCAGTATCCTTTCAATAAGTTCAAGCTTCACGACGGAAACATGTTGAATATCAACAATACTTTTTAGGTAACTCATCTTCACTTAAAATCTCATTCATATGGTATGCAGTCACAGGAATCTCAGAAGTTCAAATAAGCCATTGGTCATCTCTTTCCATCCAATAAGCATCTTCCTCTCCTCCAGGGAAATATCCAGTTCATTGCAAACATTCCGGATTAACAATATTAGGAACTTGCATAGGAACAAATCCTCTCTCAACTAATTTTTTCAAAGTATATTGAAGAACAGCTTGTTCTAAAAGCATTCAATCTCACTTCAAAAAATAACTTCTAGCTCATCCTAATTTTACTCCTCTTTCAATATCAACCATATCATGTTTTTTCATAAGTTCAATATGATCCAAAGGCTGAAAATCAAATTGAGGAATATCTCAAAATGTCTTAACTACAACATTTTCACTATCATCTTTTCAATCTGGAACATCAGGATGTAATCATACATTAGGCATTCTCAAAAGTTTCAACTCTAACTCTTTAGAAACTTCAGAATGCTGTGATTCTAAATCTTGTATCTTAGTTTTTAACGATTTAGCTCATTCATAATCCTTCTGTGCAGCACATTGTTTTTGTTGTGCTTTAGTTTGATCTACTTCCAATTGTAATGCTTTTCTTTTGTCGTCTAATGCTATCACTCAATCAACATCAATATCCATATGTCTTCTTTGACAGATGAGTTTATAAGCATCAACATTTTCACGAACTTTTTTTAAATCAATCATATTGATAGTCAAAAAGATAAAATCTACATCAATGTACTTTTTTAAATTTAAAGTTCAACAGAAAAAAGCTCCATATAGGAGCCCTTTACATATTTTAAGTTTTCTAATAAACTACATAGCTTTAGGTTTACTTAAATCAATAATCTCATCCCTATCCATATCAATATAAATATCACCCAACCTTCAGTCCTTCCAAACTCATTCATAAACCTCTCCTTCAACTAATTTCAATGTTCACTGTCAATTAGGGTCTGAATCCAAGAATTCTCACTTATAAATAGATCCATCAGGGAATGTTGCTTCTCAATAACCATCATAATCCCAATCATCAAAATTTCACGAATAAACAAATCAATTTTTAAACTTTAAATTTCATTTTCAGTTTGGTTTATCCTCTCTCCAAGTTCATTTATAAACAAAATAATCACTATAGACATATTCTCCATATCAATCCCTTTCTCATTCAACAAAAGTTCATGAGTAATATTGATTTCAGCCATAAGAAGATTCAAAATCAAGAATTCAATTTCACCAAGGCTTTCAGTATTTAAAATCTCACGAGTATATAAAACCGGAAGAAGTAAGAACTCATGTTCAATGAAACACAGAATAATTAAAATTTCACTCATAACTAGCTTTTTTTCAAGAATATACTCAATATCAGCTCAAGTAATTATCATCAAATTCTCAAGAATACATATCTCCATCTGAAGACAATAACACTCATTTTCATTTTATAACTCAATTTACAACATCTCACATATATTTAGTTCAATCCTTCCATATCCGAGTATTTCAATCCTTTATTGCTTCAGATAACTTTAATTCATCTAAATTTTTATAATGATAAAATGTAAATTCATAATTATACAAAAGCCAATTATGTTTAGCCTCATAATAAGAATCAAAAAGTTTATTATATCATTTTTCATCATATTGAGGATGTTGTAATAGATATTCATTAAACTCCAACAATTTTTCATCCATTTTGATAATTTCTCTATAATATTCTCATATACTATACTTACTTTCATCATCCAAATCTATTCACATTTTTTTCAATATTTTTCAGTATTCAGAAATTTCATAGGTAACAGATTCAATTGAAGCTTTTATATATTCATAATTTAATCAACTCAAAGCTGATTCATGATAATTATATTCATAATCTCAAATTTTATCACCATAAGAGTGATATTTTTTCCAATAAGCAATAAAATCTTTTTTAATCAACTGTTTCTCAGTTTTTGAAAGAGATGAATTCTCCAAAAATTCAAGAATATATGGATGAGCAGATTTCTCTAAAATCATTTCATCAGTTGGATTTTTTTCAAGATAAGAATTTGTATCATACAAAATAGTTAATACTTCTCATCTTGTTATATTTTCAGAGAAATTAAATTGATTTTTTATAATTCATTTACTTACTAACTGATCTACATGTTTTTGATAATAAGGTTCTCATCCATCATATTTACTTCACCATAAAGCTCTTGATAAAATAGTAAAAAATTGAGCTTTAGTAACTTTTCACATCGGTTTGAAATTTTCAACATTTTGTCACATCATTCATAATTGACAAACCTCTTTAACAAAAGGAATTAAATCAGAAGTAATATCTCATTCGTCAACAAAAGTACATTTAACAGAAGAATCTGGTTCTTTAGATAATATTTCTTCAGAAAAAACTGATAACATTTTTGATAAAGCTTGTCTAGTAATATCTCAATCTTTATTAAACTTTTCTTTTGATTGAGTAGTAATTCACTCAGAATAAGCCCACTCATAAGCCAAATCAAATCAAGAAACATCAGAAGTCACTTTAATAATATTCTGATTATCAGGAGTTGCATAAGCAAATAATCCTAATAAAAATGAGAAACTACCTACCCATAAAGTAAAAATTCAAATAATTTTTTTCATTTATGTTTATAAAATTATAAAATTTATAAACATATTATATCACTTTTTTTTAATTTGTCAAAAAGAACCAAAGAATTTCTCTGGTTCCTTATGAATAATTCTTTCTACTGAATCTCAAGTTCCTTCCAATAAAGTCCCATCTTCTCAAAGGAAGGTTCCCTTTTAAACTTAACGAGTTTATACTCAACTCCTCCGTCATCAAAGATTTCAATGAATCTCTTTCTCAACTTCCATCCCATAACAAGGATTGAGCTATAAATATTCAGATTAAAATAGGTATACTGAATTTTTATTTCCCTTGTCCAAGCATCTATGAGAATTAGATAAAGAAAATGAATCTGCTGGATAAAATAGGCTAAAGTCTTCAAAGACACCGCCGTTGAGATCAATTCAACCTCAATGAAAGGATTAGTAAAGTAGAACTCCCGCATATAGTCAGAGCGAATGATCTTCCCTGAGAAAATAGATACCTTATAACTCAAACCATCACATGGAGTTAAGATAAATTCATCTATCAACTCTTTCTCATCATGGTAACTCTCAGGATGAAACATATTAATCAATCGTGTCTCACCCAAAGAGGAAAGTTCTTTTACCAAGTCTTCAAAAACGACCTGAGAATCCACAGTAGACTTAGGAAAGAATGGAATAGAACGAAACCAACCTTTCCTGTTCTTTTCAAGAAGAAAACAATCCCCATAAGAATCGAAATTCTCTAAGAGTAAGAAGAAGGCATTTCTTCTTATCTTCACACCTTTCCCATCTTCGATTGTAATCAAACGAAATGAAAAAAAATCTTTAATAAAATCAATAATACCCATAGTTTTATTTATTTTTGTTTGTCATGTATTTATCTATGATAATGTATACTTTTTTATAATAGTCAATATAGTAACATATTTCAAGCAAAAATTAACTAATTATCTCCTCTAATTGATTCCAAGATAATTCCTCTAATCTACTTTTTAGTAAAGCCTCTGGAATATCATAAGATTTTCCTCATTTCTTTCTTATCATCTTAGAAATCTTTCATAATGTCTTTCTACTATAAGGAGAGAATAAATTCAAAAACTCAAGCAAAGATTCAAAATCAACCCTCTCAACGTTTTTCTTTTTTGTTAATCTCACTAAACAACTTTTTACCTTAGGCGCTGGAGAAAAGCACTTAGCAGGAACCGTTTTTACATATTCAACCGTATATGCCCTATTCAAAAGCCACCACAAATAGGATTTTTTATTAGCATCAGATCTAATCTTTTCTCAAACTTCATCCTGAATCATAAAAAAACCTCATAATAATTTAGGTTCTTCCTTCCAAAAAAGATGTTTAAAGATAGGAGAAGTAATATAATAAGGAAGATTTCATACAACAATTGCTTCATTTTCACATATAGATACAGATCACAAAATATCAACAATATCCTGCTCCAAAACATCTCACATTATTATCTGTTTATCAGTTAATCATATTCATTGTAAATATGATAACATTGTTTCATCTTTTTCTATAACAAAAAAAGAATCTGAAATTTTAAAAATTCTTTTTGTTATAGCTCATTTTCAAGGTCAAATTTCAATAAGAGCCTTAGCTCAAGATTTATCAAAAAGACTTTGTATTGAATCTGAAATACACTTTATTATTTGACTATCTTTTAAAAAATTTTGTCACAAATAAGTAGACATCTATCCTTCCAATGCTAAAATTCAGTACCACAAAGCATTATCAATGCTTACATTATTTAAAGGCATTTTCTTAACTTTAATCCATTCATCCGCCAACTCAGACCTTCATTGCTCAACATAATCTTTTATCAAAGCATCCAAAAATACATCATATAATCAGCAATCTTGAACCTCTTTAAATAGATTCAATTTTTTATTCAAATTACCTTTATTTTGCATCAATCAAAAAAGCTCCCTAATTTTACCAAATAAATCAGAATTATCTCAAAAAATATTAGAAAGTGTTTTTAATATTCATGGTTTTCACATTGCTAATTTAATTATTATATCTTTATGATTATCTGGGAAAACAATTTCATTATTCTTAAGATACTCCTCCATTTCAGAATCTGAAAGAGGAGAAAACTTAATAACCATTGCCCTTGATATAATAGTAGGGAGAACAGAACTAACATGATCTAATGTTGCAAAAATATATCTTCACTTCAAAGGTTCCTCACATGTCTTCAAAAAAGCGTTCATAGAAGATCCATTCATTCTCTCCATATTTTCTATAAGTACTATTTTTTTACCTCATATTGAAGAATATTGTAACCAATCATTAATCTCTCTAACTCATTTATTCTCATAAACAATTCATTCATCAACAATATCTATCATTCTAGCTGAAGTTTTAGGCATCTCAACAGGTAATATATGTTGTTTTCATAAGTATTTGGAACAATCCCTAATCCACAAAAAATCTGTTTTTGAATAAAGTCACAATTTTTCTTCAGCAAAACTACGTAAAAAGCTCGTTTTTCATATTCAATGAGGTCAAACAGCGATTATAAAAATAGGTGTTCACTGTGATTGAGCACTATCATAATACATTCCTAATTGTTGCATCGCTGCATCATTACCAAAAAATTTTCCCATCAAATGTGTAAAAAAACAAAAACAAAACGAATATATTTTTTAATCAAATAAAATCAAATAAAAAAAACTTATCCAATATTGCATAGGATAAGTTTTTCAATCTATAATAAATTATTATAATCCTCAACCTCTCAAATAACGTTCAGCCTCCATAGCTGCCATACAACCAGCTCAAGCAGCAACTACAGCTTGTCTATATTTATAATCCATAACATCTCAAGATGCAAAAACTCATTCAATACTTGTTTTCTTAGTTCAAGGAATAGTTTTAACGTATCAATTTTCATCCAATTCAACTTGTCATACTAAGAAATCTGTATTAGGTTTATGTCAAACTGCATAAAAAAGTCATGCACATTCAATTTCAAATTTTTCATTAGTCTTATTATTTATAGCCTTAACTCTTTGTAATTGTTTTCAATCTCACAAAGCTTCAACTACTTCTGTATTCCACAATATTTTAATTTTTTCATTTAGAAGGACTCTCTGCTGCATAGCTTGAGATCATCTAAAGACATCCCTTCTAACCAAAAGACATACCTCACTAGCAAATTTTGTCAGATATGCAGCCTCCTCTAATGCTGCATCTCATCATCAAACAACTAATAATCTCTTATTTCTATACATTGGAAGTCCTCAATCACAGATAGCACAAGTTGAAATTCATCTTTGCCAATATTCGTCTTCTCAAGGAACTCATAATTTATTAGCAACAGCTCAAGTAGCTAATATAACAGATTTTGCCAAATAAACATCTCATCCTACAAAAACCTTAAAAGGTCTAGTTGTAAAATCAACACTATCAACAGTTTTTGTTAAAATTTCAACTCATTGATTTAATGCTTGTTTTCTCATTTTTAACATAAGTTCTGGTCAATCAATACCATCTGGAAATCATGGATAATTGTAAACAGTTGTAGTTGTTGTTAACTGACCTCAAGCAGCGATTCATCCTGCCATAAATCATTCAAACAACAAAGGATCTAACATAGCTCTTGAAGCATAAATTCAAGCAGTATATCCTGCTGGTCAAGAACCAATAATTATTAGGTTATGAGCTTCCATAAAACAAACATTAAAATATAAATATACTATATTTATACGATTAATTTTAAAAAAATCAAATTTTGCAAGATATTTTCATTAAAAACAACAGAATTACTTGTATTTTAACAAAAAATTCATTATATAGAACTGTTATGGGGGGTGACTTTTGGATTTGATGAGAGGAATCCGTATTCATAGCGTGCCATTGCTCAATGATTCTCGAGCATAAAATGAATCAAACAAAAAATGCTAACGCATGAAAATCTCTCTTAAAGAGAGCAGAACTCGTTAAAGCTTACGCATAGTCGTAACTCGAGCCTGAAACAATCCTTATTTCTGACTCCTGCTAGGAATAAGGCGGACTTTAGCAGGAACCAATAACTTGTTTTATCAAAATTGTAGATTAGAGTTTGTTTATTTACTCCTACTTCCGGATAAAATAAGTCTAAAAAATAAGGTTAAAAATAATCTATAATGGTAGAGCGAGATGAGTATGCCTTTTAGACCGGAGTTCAATTCTCCGCACCTCCAAGCTTAGAGATTTTTGGGGTTTTAAAGCGTTAAAATCCGCATAGATACTGACATCTTGAGGTGTTGTAAAATTGATATTTTCAGCATACAGAAAATGACCTCAAATTACAACACCAGGTACTAACTGCATTATCTTTGGATCTCACGATTTCCATAGTTTATAAGGAGATTTTAAGATAGGCAACGTAAATTCAAACAATCATTTTAAAGATGATTTCTCATATAATTCATGACTATTTGCACTTTCCAATAAGGTGCATTTTTTTAATGTTAATTCAGATAATTTAGATTGATATCATGCTTGAATAAGAGGATCATCTGTATCAGTTATCAAATCAACAAGTTTTTTTATCTTTAAATCTAATTCTTTCACTTCTGCTCAAAGGACTTCATCTTTGTATACTTTTATATTAACAATGAGATTTAGGATCTGAGTTCATGCTTTTCTATAATTCCTAAAATAACTAAAAAAATCATAAAGTCAGATAGTATTAACTTTAGGTAATACATGAAGGAAATTATCCATATAGAAATTACAATTACTAAGATCTAAATACACCATAACAACATTTTTGATTTAAACCTAAATCTAATATCGTAAAAATTTTTAAAATATCAACATGAGTTGTTTTTATAATATTAGAAGTGATATTATATTTTATATAAATAATTAAAAGCCAGATATTATAGGGAAAAAATATCCTTGAATATCGATTATGTCGGAGTATGGTATAATATGTTTTAACTCTTATATTAAAAGAATGAAAAAAATCTGATTATTAGCCACCTTATTATTTGGTAGTATTGTATTAATATGATTAAATTGAAATCATACTAATGCAGAAGAAATTAAATCTGATGTATTTAAACCTTATTATTCAGAAGAATTCCAAAAAGCTTATGATTTTGCTTATAAAAATGGAATTACTACTATGGATTCTATAGATAAAGCAAATATGAATGGATATGTTACAAGAGCAGAAATGGCTAAAATGATAAGTAATTATGCCAAAAACATATTATGAAAAACACCAGATACAACTAAATCTTGTTTGTTTTTAAATTCTAATGTATCTGCAGATCTTGTTCAATATATGACTGAAAGTTGTCAGTTATGATTAATGTGACAATGAATAACTGATTTTAGACCTAATGATTATGTTACAAGAGCTGAATTTTGAA
>Ga0247611_10001163_pt1 | contig 48214 bp, 65 predicted proteins | sample 177DNAGHGhighgp2_FD_192422 | JGI IMG/M metagenome (GOLD analysis project Ga0247611, IMG submission 192422) | Sheep rumen microbial communities from Palmerston North, Manawatu-Wanganui, New Zealand - 1770 DNA GHGhigh gp2 | ecosystem: Host-associated > Mammals > Digestive system > Stomach > Rumen... | reverse complement strand
TTAGAAAATGCTACAACTATGGAAGGTAATATTGATACTGATAAGATAAATAGAATGTATGATCAACTAGAAAGATTAGAAAATTTAATGCAACAATACAAACAACAAGGTTATCAATTCAGTACTATGAATGAATTGAAGAAAGCAAATAAAAACAATTCTGTTGAGAGTGTAATGGCTAAATTAAATAAAATAAATGGTATGAAAGCTAATCCTTATATAAAACAATACAATCAAATAGTAAAATAAAAAAGACTAGTTTATCTAGTCTTTTTCAATTACAATAATTGCAACTACATCTTCATCATTTTTATCTTCTTTATTATCTGTACATTTTTCTCTTATATCTAAGATTCTGCCAGTAAGTGTTTCCATATAAGTACTCATGGCTGATAATTGTATATCTAGTAATTGTTTATGGTTAGTAGATAACTTTTTCCATTCCTCAGTTCCTCTAAAAGCAGATAATTTATTCATTTTAGATCTTAATTCATTTCTTTCTTTTTCTAATTCAAGTCTTATGTTTCTCATTTTAAATCCTTCTTTCTATTTTTTCTTAGCTGTACATCTGATAGTTCTAAAAGATGTACCTTCTTTATAATACTTCATAATATCTATTGTAGGGTTTTCAATACTAAATGTTGCTTTATCAAATGTAGACTTTCCAGCAGATGTAGATATTGAATATTTAAAATCATCATCTTCCCATTTACAATCTTCATAATGTACTTTAGCATAATCTTCTAATTCTTTTATTTTATCTTCAATAGATTTCTTTTGTTCTTTTAATTTACCTAAACTATTTAATAGTTGTTTATCATAATCTTCTAAATCATCATCAGTTAATACTTTTAACTGTTTTTGTTTTGAATATTTTTCTACAATATCCCAAGGATAATCATCAATTTCTCTTAATCCCATCATTATTTCTACAACAGAATTTACTATTGTTTCAATATCATTAATCATTTCTTCATTTCTTTTTATTAATTTACAAACTGGTTTGCCTTGCCACATACCACATAATAACCATTGATCTAGATTCCATGCAGCCATATATGCTTGACATTGTATCTCATATCCTAGACTATCAGTAAAACATTCACTACTAGAATTAGAATATTTATTTTCTACTCCAGTTTCTACACCATCTATAAACGTTCTACCATCTCTTTTACATTTAAGTTGGTCATTGAAAGCATACTTATATTCAGAATTTCTTTCATCAATTTTAATACCCATTTTCTTCTCAAAATAGTTTAAACAACCATCTTCTAGAGCAATACCTAAGTCCATTCTATCTTGAGATTCTTCATCAACAATTCTTTCTTCTTTTCCTAAGTCAAAATCTAATTGTTCTTGAACTGTATTGAATCCAACTCCAAAATAACTAGATAAACTACTTGCAATTACATCAAATCTTTCTTTCATAAAATTCTCCTTTTCCATTTCAACTATATTATATCACTATTTATTTCAAAAGTTTAAAACTTATCATTGTAGTTTCTAAGTTTTGCTAAAAAACCTTTCTTATTTTTATTATTCTTTTTATTTTGTAACATATTTTCATAATATGAAAATCCAAGTTTATTAAGTTGCTCGTCTCTAGACTTATTAATATCTGATAATAGTTTTTTATAATCATTCAAACTATAATAAAAATTTCCATCTTGTTTATAAGATTCTTTTAAATCTAATATTAGATTAAACCTATAAGGATAATGGTCTTTTCCTTTATGATCTGATATTCTTATAAATCCATTAACTCCATGATCAATTTCTATACAACAATGAGATGTAGAATATTCTTCATAATATCGTAATATATAACCTTGTTGATCTAAATCAGATAATAATTTATACATATAATCTCTAATATTCATATTCTTTCAACCACCATTCTAAATCTTTTCTTATATTTTGTGCAAGTGAAATAAAATCAATACCATAATAACTATTAAGAATTTTTGTATAATCATCAATAAGTTCTATTAATTGATTAACAATTTCAACATTTCTAACTATCAAACCAATACCACCATTATTATTTATTTCTTCAATTTTCTTTAATTGTAATTTAGTAGGTTTACCTTCATCAGTTTTAAGTTCTAGTCCTAGAAGAATACCTTTATATAAATATAATCTATCAGGTAGACCATTCTGACTAGACTGAGCTTGGTATCTAGCAAGTTGCCATATACCTTTGCTTTTCATAAATTTTTCAATTTCTTGTTCTAATTTACTTTCCTTTGTCTTTGTCATAATAACCTTCCTTAATTCTTTCAATAGTTCTATCTAATTTATAAATATATTCATCACATATTTCAGAATCATCTATAGCATAAAATTCTTGTATTTGGTCTAATATTATACTTACATCAGTTAATTCAGTTATAATTTCTTTTATATCTCCAATACCATTTTCAAATTTTATAATAGATTCTTGTAATTCAAATACTTCTTCTTCAAGTTTTCTTTGTTGATTACCAATACCAAAATATTCTACTATTTCTAATAGTTTTTCATCATCACTCATTAATAACATACTCCTTCTTTTCTGCCCAAGAAGTCTCACTCATCTCAGGTTCACTAATCATAGGTATAGATTTTATTACATCAGTAACATCTTCCATTATTCTTTTAACTTCTTCTATAACAAACATTTCATCTTTAGCTACAGATACCATTAATTCATCATGAATAGGTAAAACTAATCTAGATTTTAGTTTATTTTTAGTTAAATATTCCCAAACTTTTATCTCAAAAGTCTTAACCATATCTGCACAAGTTCCTTGTATTAAATAATTACAAGCTCTATAAAAATACTTACTATCATCCATATAATATCTTCTTCCATATAGATTCTCTACATATCCATATTGACTAAGATGTTGTGTTACCCAGTCTTGATATTCTTTAATTCTAGGAAATGATTTATAAAATGCATTGTCTAAGGCTTCTGCTGTCTCTCTAGAGACATCTAATGCATCCATCAATGCAGATACCCCACCTTGATAAACTTTTAAAAAATTGGCTCGTTTTCCTAGTTTTCTGTGGTGTTTAAATTCATCTGTTCCTTCTACTAAATCTGGAAAAGCATTTTTAGTAGTTGCACTATGAAGATCAGTTGGAATCCACTTTTTACCAGTTCCTAGTTCATACCAAGTATGTTTAGCATAATTTTTAATATGTTCTGGTTTAGTATAATCAAACTTAGTGGATACTTCATTATAGCAATTATAAGGCATATAAGCTCTACACATTAATAAATCAGGTTCACTAGCATGAATAATAGTATAGTATGCTTGTACTCTTAATTCCATTTGGCTCTCATCACAGAAAGCTAAACAGAATCCATCATCACAAATAAACATTCTTCTAGGATGGAATAACTCATTACCATCTCTATCAAATAATGCTTCTTTTGGCTGTTGTTGCATATCACAGCTAACTCTACCACTAACTGCTCCACTATTATTTATATCAGTATATATTCTACCATTTACAACAGCATTTAATTTACCATCTACATAAGTTGAGATCCATTTATCTAGAGTTCTCAATTCCATTATATTATTACATATATCTTTTACTTCTTCAATAGTTGTATTATCTTTAATATATTTTAATGCTTTTTCATCAGCTTTATCAGATTTTATATTATATTTTACTAATAATAACTTTTTAATAAATTCATGTTGTCCTACAGAAAAGTCCATACCTGTATACATTTGTAATTCAAAATATAGTAAATCTCTATAAGCAATCATATTTTTTCTACATTTTAGTACATAATCTACATCAACTTTAAGTCCTGTATCTTCCATCCAAGCCACAGCTCGAATTAACTTACCTTCCCTTTTTGTTACAGTTAAATCCTTGTCTACTTTTAATAATGTAGGCATAGCTTTTTCTAGATATTCTAAACCTATAACAATATCATCAGCTGCATAACTTCTCATTAATTCAGGTTCTTTTTTATAAACATCTTGATAAGTTGCTTCCTTATAATGTTCATCAATAAACTTAAAATAAGGATCATCATCATTTAAAAATTGTGTTCTAGTCTTATCATAATCTTCAATAAGTTTAGATAGTTTTCCAGTTGCTTTTTTCTTACCACTTTTAGTAGTAATTGAGAATCCATCTTCTGGAAATTCATTCATAATATCTTCTCTAAGTTGTTTTCTTCTTTCTGCATTAATCTTCTTAATAATATCTTTAATAATTTTCCCAGCAAATTTAGCATCATCACTAACATATTTACCACCTAAGGTTTCTAGACTCATACTAGCATGTTCATCAACATATTCAGTAAGTCTAGCAACAGTAATACTATCAAATAGATCCACACCTTCTGGAATAGGACTACCACCGTTCTCCATCATATGATAATCATACTTAGCATTATGAGCTCCTACACCTATGAAATTATCATTTTTCCATAATGTAGATGATTTTAACATATCCCAAAAACTATTCATAATATCTTTATCATAGTTCATAATTAAAACAAATTTAGCATCATTTACTCTAAATCCCATAGATACTAAAAATGGTTTAGATGTTATTATATGTAATCCATTGGTTTCTGTATCATAGTATAAATAATTAGGTTTAAGTAATTCAGCTCTTATTATAAAATTTTCTAGACACTCTATAGTTCTTTGTTTATATTTAATATCTAAATATTTATAATTATAACCTAATTTTTGATATAAAAACATTATACATCACCATTCCATTTCTTTAAAATTATTGAGAAATTATCAACTATCTCCATAAATCTAACTACTTCATTTCTATAAGCATATTCTCCACAAAGTGTTACATCATCATCAAATTTATTTAACCATTCATTATTTAAGAATATTTCAATATCATAAATATCTTTTTGAGCATATATTGTCTCAGGTTTAATATTGAAATATGTTTTAGCAACTTTATATATACTTTCACCATAAACATATGATGTAAATATAACTTCTTGTCTCCATCTTCTAAAGTTAGTTTTAGATTTCCTTTGAATATCAAATCTTTTATTTATTATAGCTTGTAATAATGTCATATTACAATTAAATGCACTACATATTGCTTGGAAGGACTTAGTTGCTTGTAAGTAACCAAGTTCCTTCTCAAACATATTAAATAATAAAATAAATCTTATTTCCAATACTCTAGGATGGTTCTTATATTCTTCTAATTCACTTTCATCTAATATCATTATTTACTCCTTCCAAATCATTTATAAAGACAACTCCACTATCATTAGTTTCATCTTTATTTTCTACTGTGATCATACTACCTGTATCAGTAGTAAAACTTTTATCTATTTTATTAAATGCTTTTCTAAATTTATCAGTAGGATAAACATTATCTAAGTTTAATCTAATAAATTTTCTAGCAACTAACTTATTAAATATTGCAAAGAATTTCGTATTATCCATACCAGAAACACTCAATAAGTTAGCTCTTGAAGTTCTACTTTGACCATTTAAGAAATTAAATAATGTTGCATTTCTAGCATATAGATCTTGTAAATCTTTAACATCACTATCTGTACAGTTACTATATTCTCTATATTCATTTGCATATTCTCTTAATTTAAATACTGGACTATCATAAATCTTTGTAAGGTATTTAACCATATAATCAACTATATCTTTAGTAACTATAATATTTTCATAAGATTCATCAACATTTACTAATAGACTTGCTAGAGCTACACAGAATCTTGCTAATTTTTTAGATGTAGTAGTTCCAAATAATGGGAAATTACATTCAAATATTTTGTTAAGTTCTTCTGCTTTATCCCATATATAACTTTCTACTCCTTCATCAAATTTAACATTTTCTACTTCTCTAGTAGCTACCCAGTTTATTTTATTTTGATATGCTTCCTTTGGTATAGGAACTCCTTGTAGTGTATATTCAAATGGATTTAATCTCTTTTCAACTTTAGGAATAAGTAGGAAACCATCATATCTAGATACATCCTCAGCACTCTTAATAAGTTCCATTAATGGCATTACACCATTAGGAAATGTATTTAAGAATCTAGGATTTCCATTTTCATCATTTACTGGATTAGAAATAGTTATCATTCTTAACTTGCAAGGTACAATTAATTCTCCACTAACTCTAGATAATCTTAATTCATTACTACTTCTAATATCAGTCATGGTCTTAATAAAATCAGGTCTAGCTCCACTAAATTCTTCTAAAACTACTAATCTCTTATGTTGTCTAGGTATAGAACCTATTGTATTACAAAATGATCCATCTACCTTACTAGAACCACCTATTAAACCTACAGTTGTTGATGTTTTTAATGATAAGAAATGACCAAAATTATATAATTTACACATTTCTCCAGTTGTTTCAGATTTACCTACTTGAGTATCACCTAAGAAGAATATATCTAAACAACCTCTCATAACTCCACCATAATCAAAATCTAATATAGAATTAAATACTAAATCACTCATTAACCAAATATCATAGTTTAAATGTTTAGCTATATGATGTTTAGCACTTTGATATAAATAATCTAATCTTTCTTCTATAGTTCCTTCATGTTGGAACATTTTAAGTATATCTTTATTTGTTGCATAATTTCTATTGTCATGTACTGGAATACAATTAGTACAAATTGCTACAAGTTTTTGATGTTTTGTAGGATGAGGATATATTATATAGTCTATAACATATTGACCACCTACATCTAACCTCTCAAAACTATATAAATCAAGACTTTGAACAGAACCATCAATATCTTTATCAACAACTGTTGTTTTATATATTGTTTTTGGTTCTTTCATTCTTATCTCAATAAATGGTTCACCACTAGGTATTCCCACATAACCTCTAAGTTTAGCTTTAATTTCAATATCTTTAGCACTAGCTTCTATAAGTTCTAGCATCTGAATTAAATTCTTTTCTTCTAGAAACCAACTTCTTTTTTCTCCAGTTATCATAGTTTCACTTTTAGAACCTTTTTCATCTACCTTTTCAAACTCTACCACAGTAGGAACTGAATAAGGATCTTGGAATTCGCTAGTAACTGTTATAATACTCTTTAATTTCTTTCTTAATCTATTCTCATTTAATGCTTCTTTTATCGTAATTCTAACATTTTTCTCAATTTCATCTAAATTAAAATGATGTTGCTCTAATGAGTAGAATTCAAATATATCTCCATTATACTTTGTAATATAATCATAGAAATCTTCTTTTTCTTCTTTTACAACATCACCTATCTTTATATATTTTACATCTTTTGCTATATCTTTGATGCATTTAAAGACATTTATCATACCTTTTTGACCTGCTTCATCATTGTCATAGCACAATACAATATCTTTATTTTTAAATGAACCTAATATTTTAGAGTTGGGAATTGCTCCAGCTCCACAAGTCAAGGTATAAGCATTTATTCCTTGCTCTCTAGCTATAAGCATATCTTTCTCCCCCTCAAAAAGATAACAAACTTCATCACTCTCTAAAAAGGTATCATATGGAATAAGCCAACCACTTTCAGCATCATCATTAGAACTACATTTTGGAACATTATCATATTTTAATAGATTATACTTTCTAACATCTACAAGAATATTATTATAGAAAACTGGTATTCCTAGAAGTCTCTTATTAGAGCTATTGAATCTAACTAATCCTAGATTAAAATTGTTTATTGTTTGATCAGATAGTCCTAAGTCTCTAACTTTATTTAGGAACATTTCATCAGACCAAAGTAAACCTTTATTAACATCCCAGTCATTATTAATATCATATTTATCTAGTAATTTGATTGCTTCTGTAGTTGGTATATTATTTACTTTAGCTATAAATTGTTCTTCATTATAGCCAATATTATCTACCCAACAATGAAATAAGTTTTTAACAGTATTTATGGAAGCTGATGGATGTGTATCATTATGAAAAGGACATCTTACTTTAACTTCTTCGTTGCTCCATTCTTTTTCATCCACATCTGAAAAATATTTTTTGAAGTATTCCATAAATTAAGATCTAGAATCCCATATCTTCTGTCTCTACTTCATTATTAGGGGTTTCAATTTGTTTAAATGATTTAACTTTATTAACAAATTTTTCTTCAACTTTATCTAAACCTGTATCTTTATCTTGAACTGTCTTTTCATATTTATCAGTAAATACATCAATATCACAAACAAGTCCCTTACATTTTTCTTGTATATCACTTGCTGCAATTTCTGATAAACCTATTCCATATAGGAAATTAGGAATATTAAAATCCATATTAGGATGAGTAGTTAAGTTATGAAAAACCATTCTACCATCATATGCTCCACCAATAATCTCCATTTTAACAGTACAATTATAGAATGTACAATTAGGAACTGTCTCAGTAACTTTATTTCCTTTCTCATCAGTTAATACTTTACCATTTTCATCTTTTTGATATACCTTAATTGTTTGTGTCTTAGCAGTCCATGGACTTATTTCTTTGACTCTAGCTCTATATATTCCATCTGGAATAGGACTAAAATCAATAGCTCCACCTTCTTTTGCTTCATATTTCTTATTTAAACTTGTGTCTACCATAACTATCTTCCTTCCTCATATTCACTTTTTAATAAATTTTCTATTAATTTTTTATCATATATAAATGTATCTATATATTTAAATACATTCTTAACAGTTGTTATTTTGCATATTGTTAAATTTGCAAACTCATCTTGATTATATAAATAAACATTATTTGTGAAAGCATTTACTCTTTCAGTATATAAATGTTCATAACCATCTCTTAACATAGTTCTGATTAAATTACATCCACTAAAATTAGGAGATACCAAATCTATTCCTTCCATTGGATTTACTTTTTTTAATTTATCTAGATATGCTTTAATTTTAGGTAAAAGTTCAGTTTCACCTTCTTTAGTATATTGTTCTTTTAATTCTTCTACACAATTAATTTCATCTTTAATAACTTGCTCATAAGAATTTTGAATTTTAGCTTTTAATTCTATATTATTTATGTGTTCATAAACAATAAGATCTTCATCATTATATTTTTGTTTCTTGCAAGGTTTCAAATTATTTAATTCTGTAAATAAATGAGTCATACAAGCAGATATTTTTAATAATTTAAAACCAGTTATTAATTCTTTTTGCTTTCTAAATAGTTTCTTTTTACCAATATTTAAGAAACTTTCTGTTGCTATGAATAAATCATCATCAGCTGTAATAGTATAATACTTATTATGACCTACTTCATAAAACTTTTTATAATTTTTCATCATCATATTCCTTTCTTATTAGACTCCAAGTAATGTCTTTAATGTTTTTAAGAATTGCTCAGGATTACTAAATATATTCTTATTAGATAATATATTTCTTAATTCTTCTTCACTAGCTTCTGTTGATAAAGCAATTTTATGTTTTTTCATTAATGCAACATTTACTCTTTGTAATGCTAAATTCATTTTATCAACATCTGTTTTTTTAATCAAGTCTATAGATTCAGATATTGGATCATTTTGTGTTGCTGGTTGTGTTTCAACTTGTGTTGCAACTGGTTCAGTTTTTGGTTCTTCTTTAGCTGGTTCTACAACTGGTTGTGGTGTAGGTGCTGGTTCTTCTACTTTTTGCACTGTTTTTTCAGAATTTTGTGCATTTTTCTCAGTTTTAGGTGATTTTTTCTCCTCAACTGGTTTATTTTCAACATTTTCTACTGGTAATTGTGGTTTAGTTTCTTGTGGTATTTCATCAAATTGTAAGTCTTTACCTTCATATAGTTTAAGACCTATTCCAGTAGCTCTAGAAGCAACTTTAGCTTTTGCTCTTTGTAATGCTTTATTAACTAAGTTTTGGTTAAATACTTTAGCTGCTGTATAATCTTGTTCTTGAATAGGATATTCTTCTATAAATTCCTTTCCCATAAAAACTAATCTAACTCTAACCATATGAGAGAACATTTGAGAAGTAGTTTCACTAACAACTTCTCCTTTTTGTATATTTTGTTGGTGCATATCTATCACATCTGTATGAACCAAACCACCCTCATTATTCTTTATATTTTCAAAAGTTGCATCTTCATCACACATATAAGTAAGTCTTTCCATAGTTGCCCAAGGAATATAAGTATTACCTTTATAATTATCTTTTAGATATGTTTCTACTTCCTTTGCTACATCTGATGTACCATTGTAATTTTCTAGGAAAATATCTTTCCAACTTTTCTTTGCATTTGTCATAATTTCATTTCTCCTTTTCTATTAAAAACCAAAATCTTGGTTTTCTTCATTATATGGTTCTAAGAACATATCACATTCTTCTGGTTCTAACCATCTAGACCATCTAATTAAACTCATGGGTACTGGATAGTACACTAATTGTTTAGCTTTAGAAGAAGGTAGTCCTTTTTCTTGTAGTGCATCTAACATTTCTTTTTTAACATTAGAATCATTTTTAACAGTATATTTTTCTCTTTTAATATATGACATATTATTCACTCTCCTCTTTCTCTAATTTTAAGTCATCTACTATTTCATCAACTGTAAGATCATCTATATCTTCTTTTTCTTCTCTAGGTTCACAATAATCATCATAACCTGGATAATAACTACTTAAATCAACTGTTTCCAATAAAATCACCTTTTTCCTTTCTTTTTAGTAGTTTCTCTAATACTTCCATATCTTCTCTTATATTTTTGTAATTCATTTTTTAAATTATCAATTTCTTCTCTATATTTAAGACTTTGAAGTAATATTTCTTGATTTTGATCTAGTTGTTCTATTTTTTCACTTGCTAATGTTTCATATTTAACACATAAAGTGTTATATTTCTTTCTCCATTTACCCCTATTTTCTATTATTCTTTTTATTATCATAAAAATCACCTAATATAATATCTAATAAGTCTTTACCAAATGTGTTATATGTGTATATATCTAATTCTTTATGATTAGTAATAAACTTTACAATTTGTTTCATCTTTGTTTCATATTTTATTAAATCCTCTAACTGTACTAACATTGTAATTATCATAAATAATATAACTACACTTAATATTATTGCTAATGCTGTCATTTATTCACCCCTCTCATCACCATCTACAATAAAACCTTTTGTAAATAGGTATTTTTTCATTTTTAAATATTCTGATGGATCTAAAAGTTCATTTATATCTAATTTTAATGTTTCAGCTAATTTCATATATCTAGATACATCCAAATAACTTTTAATAAGACTTTTATCTTGAGCTGTTTTTAGAATAGAATCTATTTTATCTTTGATTAGATAAAATAATAATTTTTTATCTCTCTTTTTCATTATTTATCTTCTCCTTTGAGTTCCCTCATTTTGCCTAATAAAGTTCCATAATCAACTACTAAATATCTTTCTTTGGTATTTTCATTGTGTTTATGATTTACCACCCATTTTCTTAATCTATTCCAATTATCATTTAATCTTTCTATCTTATTATCTTGCTCTACAACAATTTCAACACAAGTTTTATTTTTATTTTCTTCTCTATCTAAAATGTCAGCAAATTTATTATTTATTTCTTGTCTATTCACTCTTTATCTTCTCCCTATGTACTTTTTAACTTTTTCTTTATCTAATAAATTATTTTCTTGTAAAAATTTGATACAATTATAAGTACTACTTATATATCCTTCTTCTCTTAACCATTTTGCAAATTTATAAACCAATTTTTCTCTTTCTTCTACTTCTATTTGTATGCGTTCTTGCCAAGATATTCTTTTCTTTTTCTTTTTCTTAAATAAATTAAACATTATTTATCACTCATTTCATTTAATTTATCTATTATTTCATTGATTTTATCTTTTACATCTCTTAAATTTGCATCGAATACTTCATAAAATTCTTTTGCTTCCTCACAATAATATGTTGTGTGAGCAAACTCTAATTTTTCTATCTTCTTATTATCTTCTAGTATTTCTATTTCTTTATTAATATTTGCCTCATCTAGTACATAATCTTCACCAAATAAATGATTTCCTGTATTAACTCTTATATAATCTAAAAATCCAAGTTCATCAGTTTTATATTCATATTCATACCCACAAGTAAGTTTTATCTTTTCAGGTACATCTTCACCATTTGCTATTTTATTTAATAAATCTATTATTTTCATTCTTCTACCTCTTTTCTTTTGACATATCTTGTATCATTTCTTTATATTCTTCAAAAGGTCTTGCTTCTTTACTCACTTTTTATCTTCCCCACTTAACATTTTAAATAGCTCTATATCAGCATCAAATATTTTTTTCTATTCTTTTTTCTATCTTCTTATTATCTTCTAGTATTTCTATTTCGTCATTTAAAGATTTTATCATATCTATTTCATCAAATAAGTAATAATGCTCTTTTAAATCACAACTTCTATATTCTTCAATATCACTTTCATAATCTCCATAATCATAATTAATATGATATGTCATATTTCCATACATTATCTTTTTTGGTGCTTTACCATCTTTAATTAAACCTAATAATTCATATATTGTTATTTTCATTCTTTATCTTCTCCTTTAAGTTCTTTTTTATTTTCTAAAATAGAATTAAAATTACTACTTGCTATGATTTTTTCATAAGCATATACTTTTGCTTCTAACATTGCATTTTTCTTTTCGTTTTCAAAATATAAGTTAGATATTTCATTTGCTATTTTTTCAAAATAATTATCTGGTGTATAAGTAATTTTAAATATAGTGTCTGAGATTTGATATTTCCTTAATATTTTTAATATTTCTTCATTCATTATTTATCAACTCCTTTGATTAATATATTTTCATAATCAGATAATAAAGCTATTAATAATTTTCTATAATCTAATTTACCATTAGTATAATATTCTGGATTCCATGAATCCTCATCATGTTGTAATATATGTCCATGTAATTCATGCTGAATATCAGAATGAACAGCTTTTATGATATTATTTAATCTACTTGCTTTATTTTTGTAATAATTTAATTCAAATTTTAAGTCTTTTATTTGTTCTTTATATTCTTTTTCAGCTCTATTAACATCTAACAATTTTATCATCTCCTTTTTACTTTTTAAATTATTGGTTTAAATGTTTTTATATCAATTTCATACCACTCATCATTTATTAATCTTTGCATATCTAATAATTTATAATTTTCATCTTCGTGATATGTTTCATATAAAATTGTTAAATTAGGATTTATTTTCCCTCTCATAAATCTTAATTCTTCACCATTAGATTGTTTGTTCATATCTAAATCTATCATAATTGCTTGATGTAAAGTGTTATATTCATCTCTATATTTTTCTATTAAATATTTAGCCTTATTCATTCTTTATTCTCCTTAAATAGACAATTCATTTAGATCTTTTTCACTAAATTCTACTTTGTTTTGAACCATTTCGTATATTTTTTCATCAATAGTTCTTTCCATTACTAGATGATAGTATATTGGCATTTCTGTTTGACCAATTCTATCTATTCTTCCTAGAGACTGTCTATAAGCTCTAGAACTGTCTGGCATTGAATAAAATACCATCAGATGACATTTATATTGAAGTCCATCCAAACTTTCACCAAATGCTTCATATTGACCTATCAATACATCAAATTCTTTTTTAAGTTCAGCAGGTTTATCTTTAATATCACCGTTAATAACTATGTATTTCTTACCTAGTTTTTCACACACTCTAATGATAATATCTTTTTCAACATTGTAATTATATAAAACACTTACAATATCATCAGTATTTGATAGGAACTCTTCTAGCCAATCAGCTTTATTTGTATTGTCTCCATATTTATATTTATTACCATATTCATCAGTTCCAGTAACACAACCACTTATTAATGTTTTCTTACCTATTCTAAAAGCACTTACATTATCAAATGTTATATCTTGATAAGTTCTATCTTCTAACATCTTAGCATAATTCTTTGCTCTAGGAATAGTTATCTTTAATAATTGAGGTTCATAGTCTCCATATTTTGGAGCATAATATCTACAACATAACTTTATTATAGGTTTAATCTCATCATCAATTAGGTTCATTCTATAACCAGTTATTTTATTAATTGGAAATGGCATACCAGGATATTGCATTTTCTCCATTCTACAATATCTATTTTGAAATAAAGTATAACTCATATCTAAATAACCTAGAAAAGTAAGTTGACTATAAAGATCAATATAACCACCATATTCTTTTTCAGTTGGTGTAGCTGTAAGAATAATCTTATATGGTGTCAATTCACCAAGTTCTAATACTTTTTGAGTAATTTTAACTGGACTTCTAGTAGTTCCCATGTTTTTGATCTTATGACTTTCATCTATAATAATAGTCCAATTCTTATCAACTAAATCAAACCAATCCATTTTTGTTACAATATCAAAATTAATAACTACGCATGAATTATGTATATCTTTATCTTGTTTTATAAAAAAATCATTTATTTGTTGGTTTTTCTTAGTTGAACTCCAACTCATATTATATTTACAAACCATTAAATCAGTATGCTTTTCAATTTCATCAAACCATTGTGTTACTATCTTTTGAGGACATATAACTAAGAGATTTGAAGTTGGATTTTTAGTAAATCGTTCTAGACTTGTAATAGTTTTTCCACTACCAGTTTTCATAAACAAACCAATACTAGGAACATTACCAAGTTCTTTTAATATTTGTTTTTGATAGTCTCTTAATTCTACTCCTTTTAACATATTTATCACTCCTTATTTATAGGTTTAAATATTCATCATACAACTTCTTAAAATCTTCGTTTTGTTCTGCATAAAATTTAAATTTTAATTCTTTATCTAATTCTGCAAATTTATTTTCCATTTCTTTTTTAAGTTCTTCTTTCCTATTTTTATTATCTATATTCTTATAAAAATCACCAAGTGATACCTTTTTATAAAATTTTCTTGGTATTTCCTTCATAATATCTTCATCAGTTTCAATATCATTTTCACAAATATATTCTTTAGTAATATCTTTAATAACTCTAGCTATAAAAATACCATTATTTAAAGATTCAACTATAATTTCATCTTTATCATTTAATTTTGTAGTAGAATACATAATTCCAAATTGCTTATTTTCTTTAAATGCTGAACTTGCATATTCAATCTCATAAATTTTTAATTTTAATTTTTTCATTTTAACTCACTCCTTAATAGTTTTCATCAATATATTCTAAATAATCTATCTTATCTAATAAATCACTTATTAATTTACTTGCATCTTGTTTACTTAATTTCCAATACTTTATATCATCATAGTCATTACAACCCATATCATCTAGTAAATCAATTAAATCTGATATAGTATCACTTTGTTTATCAGTTAAGAGAATTGATTTTGTAGTAAATTTAATATCATCAAGTTTTGGATTCATATTATCACTCCTAATCATAATATTTAGAATTATCAATTACTGATAACACTTTTAATGTCTTAGAATATTTACATTTCCTAATGAAATTATCTTTTAAATAAGTACTCCAGAATGTTTTAGTAAATGTTTTTCTAGTTTCTAGATTTAATAATTTTACCTCGTACATAAATTATAACACTCCATTCTTTAAAAAGTTCAAAACTTTATTTAATTTTATAAATTTTGTATTTTTTACATATTATTCCTTTAGTTCTTATTTGTTTACTCAAGTTGGTTAAGCTAGTTGATACATTTAGTTTTGTTTTAAAGAAATATTGAGCTTCTTTCAGACTTTCACAGTCAAATAAATTCAACTCATCCTCTTTATTCATATTATTTATATGTAACTCATATATAACTAACCTCATCTAAATCAACTCCTATTCTAATTTATTTTTAATTCTTCTCTTATATTGTCTATATCATCTTCTATTAAATTCATTAATGCTCTAATTATTTTCTTATCTTCATCAGTATAGTTATGATTAAAACCATTATAATAATCATTAAATAATACCCTTGCATTCTCAAAAATATCAAATATTCTTCTTTTTACTTCAAATGTGTTTTCCATATTACCAATTCTCCTTTAAGAAACTAATTATCTTATCTTTTTGTCTATTATAACTATCTTTATAACCATTACTTTCATAATGCTTTAAATCTACTATTGCATCTGCTAACATTTTCTCTTTAGGTGTATTTATTAGTTTTTCATAATAGTTCACATCACAAAAATCTTCTACTATATATTCTTGTACTACATTATCATAGATCTCAAAAGTATCACCCATACAAATTCCATTATTAGCTTCCCAAGATACACAAGTATTTACATTATTATATTCAAAATCTAAATATCCATAATCATCGTAATATTCTAGATTATCTATACATACACCTTTAAATTTAGATAATACTTTACTTATTTCTTCTAGACTATAATCTTTACTAATTCTAAATTCTACTTCTTCTTTTATAAAATTATAATCTTTTATAGCATTTTTAATTAATTCTATTTGTCTGTTTTCTAAGAACATGTTAAAACCTACTCTCTATTCTAAAATCTTTAACATCACTATCATAGTAAATTCTTATTGCTGAACCACTCCAATAACCTTGGAAATTTAAGCAATTCTCTAATTGTTGTTTTATTTGGTTTTTATCTCCAAAAACGAACTCCCCATAATCATCCATAATTTCTAGAAATCTATCTAGCATTTTATTATTAACTTTAATCTTCATATTCATCATCAAACTCCTCATCTTCATCAGTTTTATCATCAGTTTCTTCAAATTCTATATTCTCAAATAATTGAATTAAGTTCTCACAGTCTCCTAAATCATATTGTTCTGCTCCTTCATATACTGTCTCATCTAAATAATTGTAGATTAAATCTAGACTATGTAATTTATCTTTAATTATTTGTTTAATATCATCATTAGTGATATAAGAATAATCATCTTCATCACCATATAGAGTATTTAAAAACTCTTGTTTATTCTTAAATATTATCTTCATCTTCATCACCTTCATAGATTACTGCTACAATTTTATCTTTGTAAGCATTTAATGTACCTAAAATATATTCTTCACAACAAATATCAATTATTTTTACATTATCTCCAGATGCCCATTCATCATAACTATCTTTCATAATATTTTCTATATCATCTATATCTCCACTTGTTGTATCTTTGAATATTACATATAACATTCTATTAAAACATTCTATATAACATTCAGCAACTTTACCATTCCATAAGTTTAATTTTGCATTTTCTAAATCTATCATAATTATTCCTCATTTTTATTTCTACTTGATAAGAATGTTACTTTTTCAGCAACTACTTCAGTTTTATAAACTTTAGTTCCATCTTCTTTTTCATAAGTACTAGATTGTAGTCTACCTTTAACTCCTACAATATCACCTTTTCTACAATATTCAGCTGTATTATCAGCAATACTATTCCATAAAGTACATTCTATGAAGTCAGTTTCATATTCTCCCTCTGCATTTTTGAAACATCTTTGAACTGCTAATGTAACACTAGCAACCTTCTTGCCATCTTCTAACTCCTTTACCTCAATATCTTTTGTAAGTCTACCTACTAAAACTACTTGATTTAACATAATATCACTCCTTCTTTCTATATTTACTTTTTAAGTAAATCATGTAGTTGTCTTTAAGACATTTTAATTATAACATATAACTTTAATAATTTCAATAACTTTTTTAATATTTTTAAGATTAATACTTTTTAATTGGTAATACTAAACCTATTTCCTCTTTATCATTTACAAAGAATAAAGGTCTTAAATCTCCTTGAAAATAGATCTTTACATTTGTACCCAGTACATCTATAACATTTTTAACAAATTGAGGATTAAATGTTTGAGTACCTATTGTAAATAGTGTATCTTTATCTTTTTTACCCATTTTACAAGTACTTTCTAAATCATCTAGATTAAACATTTCTAACTCATTTGAAGTATCATATTGTAAAATTCTTTCCATATTAGGATAATTTCCATAGATACAATTCTCTTTACCTATTTTATTTGCTAATTCATTATCAGTTGTTACTAATTTTAATGGCATATTATCTTCTTTAATTGCTATTAAATGATAACTATCTGTTACAACCTTATAATCTTCATATACTCCATAACAAGTAAGTGCTGGTCTAGCATTGTCTTTACTTGCTACTCTTTTAATTGCATTTACTCTAGTTTTGCTACTTGTTTTATAGCAAGATTCTTCTCTTATTGCTTTTTCTAATTTTTCTTTTAATGATAGTGCTTTTACAAAGTCCATATCATTTTTCATAATTTCTAATAATTCTCCATAAATTGTTTCTAATTTCATTTTAATTCACTCCTTTTCCATATACTTTCATATTTTTTAACCATTCTATTTTACTTTTTAACCAATCATTATCAGTAGTATCATTATACATTTCATATAATGTTATTAATTGAGACATATAATTGAAATCTGATATATGCATACCTTCATCATCCCATTCATATTCATTAGAATAATAATCTAATGCTCTTGAACAAATTCTAGTTATAATACCATCTAAACAATTATAATACTCTACAACTTCTCCACATTGTAAATCATATAACATAAAGTCTCTAATATTATGTCTATAAACTCCCCAACCATATAACTCATTAAACTCATCAACTTTTTGAAATTTAACATTTAAATCTCTTAACTTTATACTTTTAAATAACATTTCTTGCATTTTAATTCACTCCTATTCTACATATATGCTATTTTAATTTCATCAATTCCAACTTGATTAACTCTAACATATTCATATTTATTTAATAATTTATTTAGCATTTTTTCAGCTAGTTTTAACTCTTTTAAATCAAATATCTTATAAACTCTAGTATATTTCATCTTAGATCATCTCCTCATCATATACTATTGCATAGTTATTTCTATCTAGAAATTGCTCTCTATTCTCTTGATACTCTTTAAGTAAGTCATTTATATACTTTCTTTTATTTTGTCTATTACCTATATAACATTTTGAATATTCTTCTAGAAAAGCATACACATGCTTACTAGTTGTTGTTGAATAGTCCCAGTCTCTACCTAATGTTATACATTGATAGCAACCTCTATTATTTGTAATTTCTACCACCTTGCTATTATAACTTTGTAATATATCTACATTTAATGTATCATCATAAAGATGAAATTGATTTCTATTTAAAAATTGCTCTACTTTCATTTTAATTCACTCCTTAAATTAAGTCATAGTTTGTTTCAACTAGTCCATTATATTGGTTATCGTGTGTATATTCTAAATTGTTTAAATGTATCCAAGCACTATTTAATTGATAGCAAGTCTCAAATAACATATCCATTCCACAACCTTGAATTCTCATTTTGCCCTTATTTGTATAAGTATTCTCAGTAATACTTGCTACTAACCAAGTAATATCTACAAGTCCATTTTTAGTTTGTGCATAGATATTGAATGTTCTTGACATTCCACTTTGACTAGGTTTTAAGTTTGTAAATACTAGTCTTTTGTTGTCTTTAACTAACTCCTCTAATCTTTTTAAGTCCATTTTTCTTTTTTCAACATTTTTCATAATTTCATCACTCCTTACATATTTTTATGAATTAATGTTTTTATTGTTAGCTTGGAAACTAACAAATCTAGAAACACTTCACCCAGAAGATCTGAAGCTAGTGTACCTAGATTTATCAGTTTCCTGATAAACCTGCTCATTGTATTATATTGGTTTTGCAATTTACTCCTTTGTGTCATCTATGAACCCACACACAAGTATCAGTCAAGCATCATATAACTAAACCTTACAATATGAATAACTTATCTACTACCTAGAAATCGGGCTTTGATTAGAAACTTTTCCTAGAGTTCAATTATTATTATTTGTCAAATATCTTTAAAATGTTCTAACTCTTATAAGTAATCAAATTATAAAGTGGTTTTTTAGAGTATCACTTAACTCATTTGATGTCTTAATTATATCAAATAACTTTTATAATGTCAATAACTTTTATAACATTTATATTTTTATTTGATATTTTATTTTATATACTTGATTACTTAACAATTTTCCGTCCTCTTACTGCCGTCCGTATGTGTTGCCACTGCCTAGACCGTGTAGGGTAATTCTCTCAAGTACAATTAGATTATATCAAATAATGTTTATAATGTCAATAACTTTTTTAACATTTATAAAATTGATATATTTTTAATGGTGTCATCTCTCAATGACATCTTAATTATAACTCTTATTATTTTTAATGTCAATAACTTTTTTATTATTTTTAAAAATGTTATATAAAATAAAGGTTTTATATGATTTATTAATGTTATATAAGTTATTAATATTATAATTTTAATAACTTTTTTATTGTATATAACTTTTTTATGTTGGTAGGTAGTCAAAAAAAGATGTTTATCGTGTGAGAGTGTTTTTTATATATTATATATAGATATGTTTATATAAAAGTATATTAGTTTAATATAGTAGTATATAAATTACTATTTTAAAAAAGTTATTGAAATTATACACTACTAAAGAGTTATTATTTATAATATTTTTAAATCTTTAAATTATTTATAACTTTTATTTTATTTATATAATTATATTATTTAAAGCATTATATACTATAATTAAGGGGGATATGGTTTGAAAAGCGTATTTTATACGCATAGATCTATTGTGTGTGTATGTATTCTTAAACATAACAAAAATCTCTCTATTAAAAAATTATGCTATAATAACTCCCATGGGGGGAGTTGATGATTATGGGTAAATCTGCAAAGAATAGGATACCTTGGACTAATAGTTTATATGATGCTTTTACAAAAGAAGCAATATTAACTGATCTAGAAAAGAAGGTGTTATATTCTAGAGTGTGGGAAAAGGATAAATGGACTATTGTTAGTTTAGCTTTAGAGAATCATGTTAGTAAGTCCACGATAAATAAGTGTATTTCCAGTATTAGAAGTAAATATGAATACTTACATTCTATAAATCCTAAAGAGTTTCCTAGAAACGATTAATAAACAAAAAGGGTATAAACATAAGACTTTATGCTCTTTTTATTATGAGATAATTACATTGAGAGGGATGATATGATGTACGGAACTAACCCACAACTTAATGTAATTGATAGACAAATTTTAGAAGAACGAAATAAAATTAATGAGCTGGAAAAACAAAGAATACAAGCTCAATATTCACAACCAACTATACTTAATCAAACTATACAGGCTGGACCGAGTGCTAGTGGTATTAGATATGCTGAGAGTATAGATGATGTTAATAGAGAGATGATATTTATGGATACTCTATTTGTTAATAAGGACTTTACTAATATGTGGTATAAGTCTCCAGAAGGTAAAGTTAGACCATTCTTATTAGAGGAGATAGTTCCTAAAGATGAGAAGGATCTTAGAATAGAGTCTTTAGAGAAACAAGTAAAAGAATTGCTAGAAAAGAGGAATGAAGATGCAAATAAATACTCAGGGGATAATGCAGCAACTACAAGCTCAATATCCGAACCAATTCAAACAACTACAACAGATGAGACAGAATAATACTCCAGAGATGTTACTTAAAAACACTTTAGGTAAACAATCTCCTGAACAAAGGAGAAAATTATATGATTTTGCTAGGAAATTTGGATATTCTGATACACAGATAAACCAGATAGAAAGCATGTTATCTAATGGTATCAACACATAGTGTTTGATATATAGAAAATTTTAGAAAGGAGTAAAATTATGAACGGATCAACAAACGGAATTGTACCTACTTTCGACTTAACTGGAAACAACAGTGGTTGGGGTGGTAACATGGGAGAATGGATTCTAGGTATTATTGCTCTAGGTATGCTAGGTAATGGTGGCTGGGGATTCGGTGGTGGCTTCGGTGGTGGAGCTGCTGGAATGTATGAGTTCCCTTGGTTATTAGCTGGTCAACAAGGAATTAATACTAATACTAATAATGGATTCGATACATTACATTTAAGTAATCAATTAGAAGGAAATCGTGATGCTATTAATTCATTACAATTACAACTTTGTGGATGTTGTAATGACATGCAACAAACTGTAAGTAATGGATTCTATAATTCAGAAATAGCTGCTGCTAATAGACAAATGGCTAATATGAACCAAAACTTCAATAACCAAATTTCTACATTACAAGGCTTTAATGGAATTCAAAAATCCCTAGATAATTGCTGCTGTGAAAATAGACTTGCTACACAAGACTTGAAGTCAACTGTTATTAGTGAGAATTGCTCAGATCGTGAAGTATTAAGACAAATTGGTCAAGATATTCTTGTTAATCAAACAGCTAATACTCAAAAGATTATTGATGAAATCTTTAGAGATCGTTTAGATGAAAAAGATGACAAGATTGCTGAATTGAACAGACAAATTCTAATGAAGGATTTAGCTACAGGATTAAGCAACCAAACTCAAGCAATTACAGCAAATGTCTACAATGAATTGAAGAATTGCCCTGTCGGCACTGTTCCAGTATATGGCAGTCAACCAATATTCACTTGTCCTAACAATGGTTGTGGATGTGGAACAAACTTTGCAACAACTTTTTAATAGCATATAGTCTATAAGACAAACTCAATATGAGAACTTGCTAATTTTATGAGAATAGGCAAGTCCTATTCTCTTTATTTTGAGAGGAGATTTAGTATGATACAAACAATAATAAATGAACCATTAGTGTTATCAAGCAACACAAGTCCAATAGTATTTGATGCTGTAAACATAATAACAGGAAGTACACCTTGTGCTTTTGGTGGATGGCTAGATTATGAAAACGGAAGTCCTTTATTTAAGATATTAGGTAAAGGATATACAGGATATTATAATGCTAGTTTTAGTGCATCAATTTCTTCTGCTACTCCAGGAGTTGTGGCTATAGGACTTTATGAAGATGGAGTACTATTACCAGACACCGTAAGAGCTGTAAATATTGCAGCAGCAGGAGATTATGAAACTGTATCTTTCAATAGAAAACTTCAAGTATGTAGATGTGGTAATACAAACTTAACTGTTGGAGCAGTAGGAAGTGTACCAACACCAACAGATCCTACAACACCTATTGTTACACAAGTACCAATTATTACTAATGCTACATTTAACCTATCAAGAACTAATAATTAATGATAGCTAATCCAGCAGATATTGCATCTTTATTACTACAAGTAGTTAATTTAGATGTATTATTTAAAGATTTTAATAATGGTGATTTGATGAAGGAGTTACAACATCAAAACCAAGACTATCTAGAAAAGATCGTAAAACAAAATGAAGAAATAATAGAACTTCTTGAAAGGAGATTCAAAATGGATGAATTGATGGAAAAAGTTGAAAAATTTATTGAAAAGAAAGGTAAACAAGAGTTCCATACTTTAGATAAAGATGAAATGTTTAAAGTAGTGGATATTTATAAAGATTTAAAGGAGATAAAGAATATGAACGGATATGGAAACGAATATAATCGTGGTTATGGAGCATACAATGCTTATAATGCATATAATGAATATAACCGTAGAGGTGTAGATGCTAAGTATAGAGCATCAAGTTATATGGATGGCATGAGAGGAAGCTATGAGGCTTATGAAGATGATAGAAACGAGTTCAATGCTGGTGGAAATTATGGAGCTAAAGAAGATGGCTTAAAAGATTTAGATGCTATGTTACACTACAATTATAAATTAATAAAATATATTAAAGAAACAGCAACTTCTCCAGAGGAGCAAGAAATTGTTAAAAAACATTTTAATAAAGCTAAAGAATTAATGAATGTATAGATATTACAATAGAAATCCTAGAGATAGGAATATTGAGGATTGTGTAATCCGAAGTATATCCTTGCTTACTAATAGAAGTTGGGAAGATGTTTATAAAGAACTTGTACATTTCTCATCTAAGGATGGCTATATGACAGATAATGTAGAATTTGTTGAGGACTATTTAGATGATAGGTATCCTAGAGAATGTCATTATTCAAAAAGTGTTGGTGAATTTGCATATGAACATCCTTATGGTAAATATGCTGTAACAATGTTTAACCATATTACAGCAATAATAGATGGTGTTATTTATGATACATTTGATCCTTCTGATAGGATTATGAGATGTGCATGGAGAATAAAAGACTAGAAATAGTCTTTTTCTTATCTTTACAATATTTATTTTTAATTATATAATTATTATGTTAGAGTAATTTTTATATTGGGATCTAGCCTCCTGTCTGATGTAGTTTTTTGTTTTTTACTCTAACTGAACTCCTTTCATTGTAGACCAAGTGCACAGGTCTACTTTTTATTTACTTTTTAAATAGAATAATATATAATATTATTGAGTAATAAGACTTTTTAGTTTTAATACTCGTTGCATCATCAATTCCATTTCAACTGGTTGGGAGTATTTATACTCCCCCTTTTTGTTGTAAAAATTTATAAAATGATATATAATTTAATTAGGATTTGGTGGTGATATTGTGGATAACATTGAAGAAATAAAGAAAAATGTTAAGAAAAAAGACAATGTTCTTTTAGAACTAATCAAAAATGATGATAATCTAAAAAAGAAAGAAAATAGAGCACAAAAGATGTCTTATTTATCTCTTGCTACTCTATTCATGGAAAAATTTGATGAAAATATTAACAAAACTTCCATAGAAATGAATAACACAATACCAGTTGGAATAGATACTTGGAAAGATTTTTTGAATTATCCTGTAGTTAGAAAATATATTCAATCATTCAAAGATGAGAAGATTATGAATATTGCAGATACATGTTTAATGGAAGGTAATAAAAATGCTGTTAGTATTAAGAAGTCTATAGAGGATAAAGGATCTACAATTAATAATTCAAACATTGTTATTATAAGGATTCCAGAAAAGGTGGATTTTGAGTAATGAATATTAATGATTTAGTATTTAAAGGTTATTCAGATGATGGATATAAATTATATAAATGTCCTTTATGTGGTGGAGAAGTTAGAGTACATGAGAATGTTTTTTATGGTAGATGTGATACTTGTTTAGCAACACTTATTGACTATAAACCATGTGCTCATCAAGTTAATTTTCATAAAAGTAAAGCAAAGTTTAGATTAAATATTGGTGGATATGGTACTGGAAAAACTACTATGGATGCAGCTGAAATAGCAATACATGCTTTTAGTGTACAAAATGGTAGAACATTAATAACTGCTCAGTCATTACAACAAGTTAGAGAAGCTGTACTTCCAGAATTGGAGAAATTTTTACCACCTTGGTTTTTTGCAAAAAATCCTACAAAAACTCCATTACCAAAATACATTTTAACAAATGGTCATGAGATAATAGTTTATGCTAGTGATGATGAAGAAAAGATAAGGTCATTAAACCTTACAGCATTTTGGATAGTTGAAGCATCTGGTGTAGACTATAAGATATTTACACAGTTACAGACTCGTTTAAGAAATAGAGCTGCTGTTGTAAAAAATAGAGAAGGTTATGAAGTAGAACATAGATTTATGGGAATTGTAGAAAGTAACCCAGAAGAAGGATGGATAAGAGATGAGTTTTTATTAAGGTCTGGAAAGATATTTGCAAGTAAAAATGTAGATATTTCCTCTTATGATAAATTAAAAACTAAGAAACCTGAAAGTTCTTATCATTCATTCTTATCAGCAACAGTTGATAATAAATATCTACCAAAAACATTCGTTTCAGATATGTGTGTAGGTAAGAGTGAAAAATGGATAAGAAAATATATTTATTGCTATCTAGAAGTTAAAGAAGGTGCTGTTTATCCAGAGTATGTTGATAATATAGTTGATCCATTTCCTATTCCAAAAGATTGGATAAGAGTATTTGGATTTGATAAAGGTTGGTCTGATGCTACTTGTTTAGCATGTGGAGCAATAGATCCTAGTACTGGTATTTGTTATATTTATGATGAGTATTATGAATCTCAAAAAGCAATAACATTCCATGCTAGAAGAATTAAAGAAATGATTGATGGATTTAATATATACAAAGGTATACAAGCAGATCCATCAGTTAGAAATAAAAGTGATAGAGATGGTGTTAGCTATCAGCAATATTTCTATCAAGTAAGTGGTATATGGCTACAAGAAGGAAATAATGCTATAATGGATGGTATAGATAGAGTTAGAGATTTTATGTATATGGGAAAATTAAAATTCTTTGCTAGTTGTGTTAATATGAAAGAAGAAGCTGGAAATTATATTTGGAAAGTTGCTAAAGATGGAACTCAAGAAGATATTCCAGTAGATAGAAAAAACCACTTGATGGATGCTCTAAGATATTTATGTATGGGATTACCATTTAATTTTAAAGATTGTTATAATATTACTAAACCAGAACTTGTTGAAAATAAAGATACATTAATAACTAGACTAAGACCTGATACAGATATTAGTAGTTTTCTAGGAATTAATGAGGGTGGGGCATATGGTTTAGGATTATATAATATGGATTAGAAAGAGGTGATATTATGGAGAAAAAAGATAAGTCAATAATAAAAGACTTAATTGAGAAAGTTGATAAACTCGTATTAAGGGTGAATGAATTAGAGACAGAAGTAAACAATTTGAAAAAAGGTTCTTTAGGAACTGGTGTTTATTTAGATGGCTCTCCAGAATATGTAAAAGAGTATATTAGTAAAGAAGGTGAAAAATAATGAAAGATGAAGAAAAAACAGAAACTTTAAATATAGCTGCTGAATTAGAAAAGTCAAAACCTTATTTAGATAAATTTGAGAAAGCTAAAACTTTTAATAGTTCTAGAAATGAAGTTTATGCTGAAAATATGGCATTTTATCAAGGAAATCAACATTTATTAAAGAAGTACAAAAATGAGACTCCATGGGTAGTTAATATGAATACTCCTCATGCATCTGTTTCAATAGATAATCGTGTTGCTTCACTTTTAGCAAATGATTATATTGGTGAGTTAATTCCATTAGGTATTGAAGATGTTGATAATGTGGATAAGTTAGCAGAAGTTTATAAAAGAGAATGGAAAAGACTTAAAATGGATGACCTTGTTCGTGAATGTATAAGCACTTGTGCTGTAGTAAGAGAAAGTTATATTCATATAGTTTTAAAGAAAAATGAATCTATTGGTACAAATGGTAGAAAGAGTTTAGGTAAATTAGAAGCATATAGTATAGAACCAGCTAGGATATTCATTGATCCAAATGCAAGATGTCTTAAAAGAGCAAGATATTTATTTGTTGCAGATAGAATGAGTAAAGAAGAAGTTGAAGAAAAGTATCCTAAATTAGTTAATCTAGAAAGTACATCAGATATATATAACCCACAAGATAGAGGAGAAGTTTACTATGATAATGACTATACTACTGAACAAGAAGATATAAAAACTGTTTTAACTTATTATGGCAAAAAGAAAGGTAAAATAGAAAAAGTAGTTATTGTAAGCGGTATTATTGTAGATAAAAAGGATATGGACTTTCCTGTTTATCCAATAGCTCAAATAAGATGGCAAAAAGCAGCTCAAAGTTGTTATGGTTTATCTTTAATGGATAGTGTCATATCTTTGCAAAAAGCTGTAACATCTATAGAAAGTGCTATAACTAATACTGCTATAGCATATGCTGCTCCTAGTATGATGATTAGAAAAGGTTGTGGAGTTGATCCAAAAGTAGTTGCAAAAGCTAATGGTGCTCCAGGTGTTGTATATGCTGTTGATGGAGATTTAGATAATGCAATTAAACCTGTAGTTCCACCTCAAATAAAACAAGAAACTTTAAGTATAAAGAATGATTATATTAATCAAATAGATAAAATTACTGGAAGTACTAATCAATTCTTAGGAGATATTGGTACTGCTGGTAATACAAAGAGTGGTACTGAAAATGCAATAAGTAGAGCAACTATTATTGAAAATAAAGTATTATTAAATATAAAAGAATTTGTAGAAGATGTTACTGAGATAATTGTAGATTATATTAAAAGAGTTTATGCTGGAGAAAAATTATCATACAATGATGGTAAACAACCAGATGGTAAATATCAATTTACAACAGTACAACTACCAAATGAAGAAGATATGAAGAAAAATACTAATTATAATTATTATATAGAATTAGAAACAAAAACTCCTTATAATAGAGAAAAGCAAAAAGATTTATTATTACAAATTTTCCAATTAGAAAGACAATATGATGCTCCAGTTAAGACAGTAACTGTTGGAGATATTATTAAAAATTCTGATATAGAAAGAAAAGATGAAATACTTGCTAGATATAATGATTTAACATTCCAAGATGCTGAAACAAAAGCAGATGCAATTACACAACTATATCAATCTGGTATGGAAGTTGGAGTAGATCCTGAGTTATTAAAACAAGCTATGACAGAAATTATTTCAAATCAAAAAGAAACTCCTGCTGTTGATGAAGTTATGCAATATATAGAACAAGCTGCTCAGCAACAAATGGAACAAGCTAATCAACAAATGGAAGATGCTACTCAAACTTTAATGGCTACTCCACAAGGACAAGCAGATTTAAATACAGCAGCTCAAGAATTAGAAGGAGAAGAAACAACAATGTTAAATCAAATGGAGATACCAAAAGAAGCATAGAAATATGCTTTTTTATTTTTATTGTTTACAAGATTAAAAAAATATTGTATAATTGTCTTGATGAGATAGAGATATTTCAGTAGATTCATATTTAAACTTGTACCATAGCAAGCTAAAATAAGTATGTGAAGAAAGGGAGAAAAATATGAACAATGAGTTGAATAGTGTAGAAGATATTGATACTATGTTAGATAATGAGTTTAAATTAACTGATGATCAACCTAGTGAAGATATTGAAGAAACAGATGGAAATGTTGAAGAACAGGAAACAGAAATTGATGAAAATCAAGAAACTGAGACTGATGAAAAACAAAAAGATGATGAAGAAAATAATAATAGTGAAAACAAAGAAGAAAGTTCTGATAATAAACCAAGTGCAGAAGATAAAAAAGATTTTGCATTTAGTAAGATTAGAAAAGAAAATTCTGATTTAAAAGCTCAAGCAAAAGAAAGACAAGAAGAAATTAATTTTCTAAATAGATTAGCTGCTCAATATGGGTATACAGATGTAAAGAAATTTCAAGAGGACTATGAAAAAGCAAGAGTTCAACAAGAAGCTAAAGACAAAGGACTTGATCCTGTACTATATTCTCAATTACAAGAAAGCAATAAAAGAATTGCTGAATTAGAGAATAAACAAAAAGAGACTGAACTGATGAACAAAGCTGCTACTTTCAAAAGTGCTGTTGATAAAGCTGTTTCAGATTATAATTTAGGAGAAGATGGAAGAAATGAAATCTTTAATAAATTAGAAGAAGCTGGTTTTACAGTTGATGATATATTAGCATTACCTAATCCAGAAATACTTATTAAAGGTGTTTTATCAGATAAAATTGCTGAGTTGTCTAAACAAAAGCAAATTGATAAGTTAGAAACATTAGATAATCTTAGTGATGATAAACACAATAGTGTTGAATCAAGTGATGATATTACTTTAGATGATATTATTGCTAAAGAAATGAAACAATATAAAGCTGATAATTTTTATGATTAATTTAAGAAAGGTTAGGTGGAAATTATGGCTGCTGCAAATACTACATTGGCTGTACTACAAAGAAATGGTATTAGCCAAAATGAATATTGGTCAAAAAGAATTTTAGAAATGATCAAATTAGAAAAGTCTAATTTCGTATTTAGTGAATTAGGTACAGAAGTTAGCATACCTTTACATGAAGGTACTACAACTTTCTCAGTTCGTAGATATAATCATATTCCATATGATACTGATACAAAACATAGATTAACTGAAGGTGTTGCTCCAACAGCACTTAAACCAGAAGCTCACAAAGTTCAAGGTGTTGTTAATCAATTCGGTGTTGTAATGGAAGAAACTGATGTTGCTGCTGATGTTCACTTTGATAATATTAAAACTATTTATCAACCTGAATTATCTAGACATGCTGCTGAGGTTCGTGAAAGAAATATTATAGAAAGTTTCTCAGATGCATCTGAATATTTCGTTGGTACTGGAAATACTACAGTTAACCAAATTGATGCAAGTGATATTGTAACTTTCAAAGATTTCAGAGTTGTTGCATTATCAATGCAAAACCATAATAGAGTTGGACATAGAAGATATAATGGTGCATTTATTGGTGTTTTACATCCAAATGTAATGAACGATTTATTAGATGATCCAGTTCTAGTAAATAAATTACTTGTTCCAGGTAATGAAAATACTCCAATTAAACAAGGTACTCTAGCTAAATATAAAGCATATGGTATGTATTTTACTGATAGTTTAATTTGCCCAGTAAAAGCAAATAATAGTTCAGTAAATGTTTATACTTCTTATGTTTTAGGTAGAGATCCATATATGGTAATCAAATTAGGTAATGGAAATGTTAAATTCTATGATACAGGATTTACTGCTGATAAAGCTGATCCATTAGGACAAAAAGCTACATTTGGTTATAAAATGTGGACTGGTGCTAAAGTAACTGATCCAGTTTCAATTACAAGAGTTTACTCTGCATCTGGATATGATGTACATGTAAGTGATTGGTCAAGTGATACTGCTGGTCAAGCTGCATCACAAGATGATATTAGTGGTTAGTATTAACTAAAGACTATCTAATGTGGATAAAGGACTATATTGATATATAGTCCTTTTTATTATATAATTAAACTAGGGAGATGGAATTATGATAGAAAAGAAATATAGTATAATAATACCTTGCTATATTGCTACAGAAAAAGATTTTAGAAGATGTTTAGATAGTATTAAAAATCAAACATTAAAACCTTATGAAGTAATTTGTATAGATGATGCAAGTCCAACAGATGTTCCACAAATAGCAAAGGAATATGGATTCAAGTATATCAGACATGACAAAAATAAAAATAATGGTGGTGCAAGAAATACAGGAATTAGAGAAGCAAAAGGAGATTATTTAGTTTTTGTTAATAGTGATGACTATATATTACCAGAAACATTAGAAGAAATAGATAAGGTTAATTGTGGTCAAGATTTAATAATAATAGGTTTTCAGTCTTTTGGAAGTGATATATTTGATTTTATACCTAATGAAGAAAATATCCCATTTATATCAAAATTAGGTTGGTTTGGAGAACCTATGCATATTGTTAATAGAAATTTTATCCTAGAAAATGATTTATTTGAAATAGAGAATAAAGCAATTTGTGATGTAGACTGGAGTCCTAGAGTAGAAAATGCAGCAGAAACTTATACTTATGTACCTAAAAAATTATATATGTTCCAAACAGGAAGTGAAAATTCTTTAACTACTAGAATAATGAATGGTATTTATAAGGAGATGATATAATGAAAATAGCATTTTATATTCCATTTTTTAATAATATTGGTGGAGTTGAGAGTTGGATATATTATATAGGTAAATTGTATGGTAAGGATAGAGATATTACTATATATTATATTGATGGTGATGAAAAACAAATAAATAGGTTATTGCCTATATTTAAAGTGAAAAAGTTTTATAATCAAGAAATAAATTGTGATGTTGCCATTTTTGCTTATACTACTCCTGATAAAGAAATAGAATGTTTTAAAGCAAAAAAGGAAAGAGTACAATTTATACATGCTTGTTATTCAGTAGCTTATGGAATTAAGGAATTTAAAAAGAATCCATTAATTGATAGGTATATTGCTGTTAGTCAAACAGCTGCTGATGATATGTATAGAATTTCTGGTTTTATGCCAGAAGTTATACATAATCCTATATATTTTGATAAACCTAAGAAAGTCTTGAGATTAATAAGTGCTACTAGAATAGCAGAAGATAAAGGTTCTATATGGGAAAAGATGAAGATGTTTGCTAATATGCTAATTGAAAAAGATATACCATTTATATGGTTAGTATTTACAAATAATACTAAAATTAAACCAAATATTAGAGGAATAACATTTATGCCACCAGAGTTAAAAATAACTGATTATATTGCAGATTCAGATTACTTAGTTCAATTTTCAAAAACGGAAGCAGATTGTCTTTCAGTAAAAGAAAGTTTATGTGTAGGAACTCCAGTACTTGTTACTAATTTTGATTCTGCTATAGAAAATGGAGTTGTAGATGGTAAGAATGGTTATATATTTAATATGGATATGACTAATATAGATGTTGAGAAAGTTTATAATAATATTCCAAAGTTTGAATATAAAGTTAATAATTCAGAGAAAGAATGGAATAATCTTCTAGGAAAACCTTGTAAACCTAAAAAAGACAAACTTGTAGAAGTTATCTGCATAGTTAATAGGTTTTTTGATATTGAACATAAATGTTATAGGAAAAAAGGAGATAGGTGGATTGTTGATGAAGAAAGAGCTAAATCTTTAATCAATTCCAAACAACAAAGAGCAGAGGGGTTTACAATTATGCAATTAGTTGATATAATAGATTAAAGGAGAAATGGGAAGATGACAGAAATAGAAAATGAAAAGACAGTTTTAACTGAGGAAGATTTAGGTTTAGAAAAAGCAGAACCTAAAAAAGAAGTTAAAAAACAAAGTGTTACTAAAGAAACCAGTAAAGGTGTTAAAAAAGCAGATGATGCATTAAAAAATGCAGCTGCAACAGCAGCACTTAAAGCAGCCATTGATGCTAATACTGAGTTAAGTGTTAAAGAAGCAGAAAAAGTATATATCCATGAAAAAATGAAATTTATGTTGGATAAGTGTAAGAGTGATAAAGTGGTAGAGTTTAGAGGAGATAAGATATATGCTCCATATTTTGGTAAAGAATATACATTCTTATACAATGCAATTCCAGTAACAATTAAATTTGATGGATCTGTTCAAAAATTTCCTAAGTTTATCTATGAGAAAATTATGGATAAAATACATGAAGTTTCTGAAAGTAATACTCCAAAAGTTCAAATTGAGAATAGAACTGCTCAATAGTTTATAGTTTATTTACTATAAACTTTTTTTATGTTATAATTAAGATAAAGAAGGTGATTGTATGACATTAGCAGAAATTACAAAAAATTCCTCTATCTTTACTGATGAGAATTTTTCTGTTGAAAATATTTTAAGTCTAGCCAACAGAGCAATTTCTAGAATTAATGTTGAATGTAATACTTTATTTCCTTTTTATACTGATACTACAACGGACTATACAGCAATTCCAGTTAAGCATCAGCTTGATATGATAAGTCCTTACTTATCTTATGGTATAAAAATGAATGATAGTTCTTTGTCAGAAGCTAATATGTATCTTGATGAATTTTATAGAGCACTAAATGCTTTCAAAGATAGTATAGGTTCATTAGTTGAAGCATATGAACAAGGAGATATAGAAAATGGTATTTCTGGTGAATATATAAATACAATAGGTTATGGTGGTGTCTATGGTATGGATACATCAAATGCTATTAATATAGGTTTCTTTGGAAATAACGGTAATGGTGGAAGTTATTAGAAAGTAGGTGAATTAGATGGGAAAATATCAAACATATAAAGGAAATGCTGAAAACAAGTTATTTTATCTTGTAGATCAATTAGTTGGTGGTATAAACACAGACTTTAGTGATGATAGTAGTCCTGATAATGAATTTAAATCTATAGTAAACTTCACAATGGATAAAAGGGGATCATTATATAAAAGAATGGGTTTTGGTAAACTTACTGCTGTTTCTCAAATCTTTGCTAAATTTAGTGAGACTCCAGAAGTTAAAAATAGAACAGAAACAAATCCCAATCCAGAAGATTATAATGATAATATAGTTTATATTAAGATATTACAAAATGATAATAATTGTTTTAGAAATTTATCAGCATTTACTGGAGAAAAGGCATATAGAAAATATCAAGAATTATATGGTAATCAAAATAATTCATTTAAAATATTAATTATAACTACAAATAAAGAATCTAATAAATCTAAATCATGGTTATATACTTGTAAGTTGCCACCATTAGAATATGATGAACATGGTGATCCAACAGAAACTGAAACAATAGTACTTACAGAATCTATAAATGAGCTTCCAGTTGTATTCAAATGGGATAGAAACTTAACAAATATAGATACAATAGAATTCTTTGATAAAATATATTTTACAGATAATGATAAAGGTCTTGTTTGTTTTGATAGACAAACTGATACATTTAGTTATTATGGTGCAGCTATTGGAAATGAAGCAAATAAAGCATATAAACCAAGTCCAATGGAGATAAGAAAAATAGGTTTCAATGTTCTAGGAGATACTCCTTTAACATGGGTTGATTATCAAGGTCTATCAACAGATAGTATTCAAGGTATGTATTTAACAACTACTGATGATAAACCAACAACTGTAATACCTAGTACTGGTAGTTTTAAACTTAATATACTATATACTGGTACAGATAGTGGTTTTGATATTACATTTAAAGAAGGAGAAAACGAGAGAAGTGCATCTGTAACAGTTGATTCTCATAGTACAACTGGTTTAAAGATATATAATATTGTATTTACTACAGTTCCTACAAGTAATGTAGAAATTAAAATAGAGAAAACAGGTGCTACTATTAATCCTTATTATGATTATTATGATGTAGGTCAAGTAGACCAAGAGATAAAAGCTGTATCACATCTTAATATTGGTGAATATGGAATGTTAGAAATGTACAATAGAGCTGTATATTTTAAAGATGATACAATATGGTTCAGTGAATTAAATAATTTCCATTATGTTCCTAACTATAATTATGTTTCATTACCAATAGAGCCAACTGATAAAATAACAAAGATAGTTTATTTTAGAAATGTTTATGTAATATTTACTAAATTTAGAATATATAAAATGTCTAATGCATTTGGTGATGCTGATTTCCAAGTAGTTCCATTAAACTTAAGTATTGGATGTCATGCTCCACATACTATAGTACCTATAGAAAATGTTTTATATTTTGCAAGTTCTAGAGGTATTTATCAATTAATATCTAGTGCAGCATATGGTAATAGTTCTAATAGTCTTACATTTGAAAATGTTAAAGAAATAGATGCTAAAGTAAAAAGTCTTACTTCTAATGTTACAATGTATTTAGGAGAACTTACGGATCCAGCTGTTAGATATAGTGGAATAAGTGAACACTCTTATGCAATAAGATATAAAGATAAATATATGTTATTCTTCAATACAGCATATGAGCAAGGTGATATAGCTGCTTTAAATAATTTAGATGTTTTAGTTTATAATTATGATATGAAAGCATTTACTGAAATGAGATTTACAGAAAAACCTACATTTATGTTTATGTTAGATGGTGCTATTGAATGTTATTGTAGTGTTCCAGAAAAAGAAGAATATTCTGTAGAAGAAACACTTTTAGAATATGATTTCAGTAATGTTATTGGAGATACAGTAGAAGATGAATCAGGAAATGGATATGATGCAAAAACATTTGGTTCAATGATTATTAAACCAGGTATAGGAATTACGTTAGATGGTAATAATAATTATGTAAAAACTGGAGTAATTAATTCAAACTATAATCTTAAGGGTGGATTTAAAGTATCAATGAAAACAAATATTTCTAGTTTTACTGATGCCTTCTTGTATAATTTAAAACAAGCTATAGCAACAGGACAAGCAACTCCACAATCATTTACAATATCCACTAATTGGTCACAAGGATATAAAGCAGACTTAATTTGTAATACTGAACCTAATAACAATTATAGAACCGTAAAAGTTTATTATACACTTAGATATTATAGAGATTCTACAAATAGAAATGCTAATCAAAGTGGTACATTCTCATTAAAAGATTTAACAACAGGTGTTACATTAATACCAGAAACAAGTTTTAGTTATAATTTAGGTTCATCTTTATATAGAGATGTTAAAACTGGTAATTTCACTATTAATCAAGGTGATGGTCAATACAAACATAATTGGAAATTAGATGTTTCTAGTTATTATCCAACTTATACAACTAGAAGGGAAAAGGGTGCAAATACAACATTTGATGTTCTTAGAAATTCACAATTTGGTAGTGATTTAGGTATAAGAATTGAAGGTACTTGTGAAGCAACAGATACAGGTTGTAGAATAACTTATACTCCATATGCACATCTTGCTAGAACTACTTCATTGTATATAGGTGCTAGAGATCTATATGCTTATATAAATTCAATACAACATAATCATAGAACTCCTAGTATAAGTACAGCTAGTGGTTCAGTACATGAGTATAGTGCAGGAACACAAACACAAGACATTACTTATGATGGAAATCCTACTATAAATATTGATGCTACATGGAATTTAAAAGCAACTTTTGCAGGTGTTTATAGAGAAAATGTTGAAATAGATGCTTTTTCAGTACAATTACCAGTAAGTAGAAATGTTACAGATACAAATTGGAATTTATTTTCAGTTACTGGAACATTACTTGTTGAATTAAATCAAATGTTAAATTTAAGTTATAAAAATTTAGCAATAGGAATAAATAATGAACATAGTTTAAAGGTGATTTGTAATAGTGAATATCAAGAATATAGTGTAGATGTTATAAATAATAACAAGTCTATAATAGGTAATCATACTATTAAAGTAGAATATATAAAAACACAAGACTATCTTGTTAATATTTATCTTGATAATGCATTATTTGGAACAGCTACTATTCCAGAGAATTGTGTGGTAAATAGTAATAGAGATGCATCTATCATAGGTTATGGTATTGTTGGTGACATCAATTTATTCCAAATACAATTAATTGATAATAGATATGTTATAAATTATGATTTTGATAATGGTAAAGGAACATATATTACTGATAAATCAGGAAACAATCTAACTGGTAATATTGTTGGAACAGTTGATTGGATTGTAGAAGAAGGTATAAAATTTGATGGTAGTACATGCTATGTTACAATTCCTACAATAAGTTCTAATATACCTTTTTCAAATGGTTATTCTATAGAATTTGAAAGTAAATTTACTAATATTTCTCAAATATCTAAAATAATAGATCTAGCTAATGACTATAATACAGGAAGTCTTGGAGATTTAAAATGTAGTATTAACTGTGGTAAAATAGATGCTACAAATAATTTAGTATTTGAAAGTTATGGTATATCTAAAAAGAGAATGAATATTACAAGTGGTAATATCAACCTTCTAGAAAAACATAAATGGAAATATGATGTTGTAGATAATGGTAAGAGCTATGATTTAACTTTATATTGTGATGATATAGAAGTAGCAACTGATAATTTTAATTATGGTGGTATATCAAATGTTATTAGAAGAAGTAATTTTATAGGTAAATCTAATAGACCTGGTGATAGTTTATTTGCTGGTATATTATATAATTTAAAGATAACAATAAATTATAGTCCTAATCCAGCTCCAATATATGAGAATGATATATTTGAGTACGATACAACATATGATGAGTTTGGAAAAGATATGGAAATAGAATTAGAAACAAAAGGTATAAATTTACAATATCCATTACATAAAAAGAAACTTAAAAATATATTTATTAAAGGTTTAGGTGGTTATAGCTATAAAGAATTCTTCTGTGAACTCTATGTTGATGGTCATCTAGTAAATGATCCTTATAAATATAGATACTATATTGAAGATATTACAGGACAAGTTGTTTATGATTATTCAGAAGATAAAGAATTAAGTTTTGATGAAAAAATATCATTATTAGGAAATATGAGATTAGATAAGACTAAGCTAGGAGAAAGTACATATCAAACTAAAAAATTAATCATTCCTAGCAAGGGTAAGAACTTTGCATTGAAGATATATGGTATGAGTTCAGATTATTTAAGTATAGAAAGTTTTGGTTTCGTATGTAAGCTAGGAAAAGTAAAAGAAGATTAAGGAAGGTGAATGATATGGAAGAAGAAACTTTATATGATAGAATTGGTGAAGCAGACTTAAATCCAACTTATAAAGATGGTCAAGTTTATCAGCATACAGATGTTAATAATATGCTTTCTATATTAAAAACAGCTGTTAATGAGAACTATCATGACATTCAAAAACTAGAAAATGGTACAAAAACTGTAGGTAATGCAAATAAATTAGATAATGCAGAAATTTCTAGATATATAGATGAAGAATTACAAGGAAATGATGATAAAATTCCAACATCTCAACAAGTAAAAAATTATGTTGATGGTAGGTTTTCAGACTTTAATCCACCAGTCAGGGGAGTGGACTACTGGACTGAGGAAGATAAACAAGAAATAATTGATGAGGCTTCTAGTGCTGTAATGGAAGATGTTGATGAAGAAATAGATCAAGCAATAGATGAGATGAAGGAAGCAGCATTTACTACGTTTGATGTTGTAGATGGAAAGCTTATTGCAGGATATTCTAGAAATGATGAGGATTATTATTTCCAATTAAATGGAAATAAATTAGAGGTGGTGATTAGTGATGAGTAGAATTTATAGAACACTTGGTACTGTAGCTATGACTCCAAAAGGAGAATATGATTCTAGTGCTTATTATGAATATTTAGATATCGTTTTATACAATGGTTTAAGTTATATAGCCAAAAAGAATTCCAATAATGTGTTACCAACAAATTCTGAGTATTGGCAATTATTTTCTACTCCTGTTTATTTAAGTGGTAGTACTTCAAATAGACCAAGCACTAATCTAAATGTTGGTTTATATTATTTCGATACAACTTTAGGAAAACCAATTTGGTATGATGGTACTAATTGGGTTGATGCAACAGGAATAAGTGTATAAAGGAGAGGTGATATAAATGAGAACAATAAATGTTTTAGGTCCAGTAGGTTTCAATCCTACTGGTACATATGATGCAACAAGAACTTATCAAAAACTAGATGTAGTTTATTATCAGGGATCTAGTTATGTAGCAATAAGTGATTCTTTAGGACAATTACCTACAAATAGTGAATACTGGAATTGTATAGCAACTGGAGCATTGAAACAATTTACATATGATAGTGTTGCAGAAATGAAACTAGATAATTCTTTAGAAAATGGAATGTGTGCTAAAACTTTAGGCTATTATGAAAAAAATGATGGTGGTAAAGGCTTATATAAAATAAGAACTATTACTAATGAAGATGTAGTTGATGAAAAATTAATAGTAGCATTAGCTGATAATACTTTAATTGCTGAATTAATATTAGATGATGTTGTTAATATTAAATGTTTAGGAGCTAAAGGTGATGATACAACTGATGATACTTCTGTATTTGAATATGCACAGAATTTACATAGAACAATATATGTTCCAGCTGGAAATTATGTTGTTAATAACTTTACATTTACTAAAGGAATTAAATGGCAATTTCAAACTGGAAGTGGAACACAATGGTTTTCATCTGGAGGAGCTGTTATAAAAACTTCTACTGGTTTAACTATTTCAGGTGGACCAGAAATTAATAATTTAGTTGTAAGATATAATGGAACTATAAGTGATAAATCATTAAGACCAATAGGAATAAAATTGAAATCACATTTTTGCACTATTAAAGGTTTACATATACAAGACTTCTATATTGGAATTGCATGTGGTGTTTTAGCTGGTGGTCATGTTGATTATACAAAATTATATGATGTTTATTCTTGGTATAATTATTATGCTGGTTTAGTATTAGATGGAGATTCTTCAAATCAAGTTAATTTCATTTCATTATATGATTGTAATATAGGAAGTAATGGAGTAGATCCTCATGATAATACAAAAGAGCCTGTATTAAATAGAGGCTATGGAGTATATATAGGAAATTGTAACGCAATTACTATTAATAATGGTGATTTTAGTTCTAATGAAACATGTTCTTTTTATATTGATAATCCAACAACTAGTAAACAAACTAGAGGTTTAACTGTTACAAATTGTTATGCTGAACAAAATAAATATTGTGATATTTATTATAATAATGCTGGTGATTCATCAAGAACTAGAACTGTTGATGTAAATTTTATATCAGCATATTTTTATCATTCATCAGCAAACATTTATTATATAGGTGAATTATATTTAGCAAGTCAATTTATACCATCATCAGTAAAATTTATGGATTATCCTAATGTAAAACTTGAAGATAAAACATGTATATTGTATGATTTAGTAAAACATAAAGGAATGTCATATTTTACAAATGCTGTAAAAGATATTGCTATTGTTTTAAAAAGATTAACAAGTTATAAAATATCAATTACTTTAAAAGGAACATCAACAGGTTATTTAACAGCACAAAATATAGTAAGTAAATTATATAATACTAGCATTGCTTTACAAGGTACTTCCTATTTACAAAATTCAACTAGAATAAGTATTTTATCAGCAGCAAATATTCCTGTTGTAGAAGATACTACATCAACATATGATTTATATGTAACAATGCCTGATAGTGATACAGATTTAGTATGGTATCAATTAGCTGGTTATGGAGCTACTGCTGAATTAATTGATTTAAATGTAGAAGAAATACCATTTATTGCTCCTAGTACAGGTGCAAATACTCCTCAAATAGGTGCAATTAGAATGAATGGTACTACACCACAAATTTATGTTAATGGTGCATGGAAAGATATAACAATTTCTTAGTTGCAAAAAGTGATTATATGGAGAATATAACTTTAGGACAAATTAGAGATGTAATTGCTAGTAAAGTATTATATAATTAACATAAATCCTGTTTATTCTTTATACAGATTATCCATAATATGGATGATCTTGCCATGTATGACAATTATAATATGGAGGGGAATGTACATATGAAAGAAATTAAAAATGAAATTTCTAGACAAGAATTTGATGATCTAAAAGAAAAAGTTAAGGGTTTAGAAAAAGTATTTGAAAAGATTAATAGCATAGCTTTGTCTACTGAGAAACTTGCTATTGAAATGAAATATATGAGAGAAGAACAAACTAAACAAGATAAAAGAATAACTACAATAGAAGAAAAACCTATTAAAAGATATGATAGTATTATTACATATATTATTACTACTATTGTAGGAGCAATTATAGGATTTATCATATCATTGATAAAGATGAAATAGTATGTTATAATTTATTTAAGTTAAATGGAAGGTGGTGAGTTGAAATGGAAGATAATGCAAAAATTGAAGAAATGGAAACTACAGAACTAGAAGAAACTGTTGAAGAAACTACTGAAGAAGTAGTTGAAGAAACTCCAGTAGAAGAAACTACAGAAGTAGAAGAAATTGTAGAAGAAATTCAAGATGAAGCTGAAATTCAAACAACATTCAATGAATCTTCTGTAGAAGATTTAATGGATGAAGAAGGAGATGTTGAGAATGTATCCTATTAATGGTGCTAAACCAAAAAGTGGAGATAAATTTTATAATACTACTGATGTAGGTGGATATAGTCAATGTATTAAAGGTAAACCTACTCAAAAAGGATTAAATGTTCTAGATAACTGTGTTGGTGCAGCCTGTGGATTCTTTAATAAAGTTTACTCAGATGTTACTGGTTATAAAGGTATGAAATATCCTAAACTATACTGTAATGCAGAATGTTTTATAGATCAATGTAAAAAGTGCTATCCAGAAATTCAAGTAGTACAAGAGCCTGTTGAAGGTGGTATTATGGTATGGGAAGGTATAGGCAAACTTGCAGGTCATGTTGCAGGAGTTGTTAAATGTATTAGTCCTACTCAAGTATATACTGCTGAATCAGGATATAATTCATTTGCATGGGCAAATTATACAAGAACTAAAGGTGAAAATGGTAATTATGGTTTAAATACTAATAGTTATAAATATTTAGGTTGCTTAGTTAATCCAGCCCTTGGAGAACAAAGATCTTATGAATCAGCTGTTACTCCTAATGTTCCTAGAGATGAAAATAGAGACCAAATAGAAGTTAAAATAGATATTCTTCGTGTAAGAAAAGGTGCTGGTCTAGACAAAGAAATTCTAGGTTTTGCATCAAAAGGTTTCTATGATTTTTATGAAATAAAAGATGCTGATGGTTATGATTGGTTTAGAATTTCAGATGATCAATGGATAGCATATAATCAAGATTGGGAAACTGTATATCCTAAGAAAAAATCAAATGAAATTGAATTGGGTGATACAGTTATAGTAAATGGTGTAGGTACTGCTGCTAGTACTGGAGAAGGTGCTAAAACTGGAAACTATAAAAATAGAAAAATGAAAGTAATTATGATTTCTGGAAACACTTCTAGACCTAATAGATATGCATTGAACTCACAAAATAAGGGAAATATAAATGATCCTAGAGCTGTAACTGCTTGGTTTAGTGAAAAAAGTATTAAGAAGGTGTAATTATGGAAGTAACTTATGTTATTATTGTAGGTATTATTACTTATATTCTAGGAGCTATTACTAAAATGTTCATAGATACTATTCCCAATAAATATATTCCAATTCAAAATGTAGTGATAGGTATAATAAGTGGTTTAATATGTTATTTCACTAAAATAGAACCTAGTCTATTACAAGCATTAGTTTTATGCTTATTTGCTACTATGGGTGCTGGTGGTACAGCAGACTTAATGCAAACAAAAATTGGAAAAGAAAAGTAAAAAAGTCTATATAGTTAGACTTTTTTTATTTGTTATGTTATAATTTATGTATGAAAGTAGGTGTTTTTATGGCTAAAAGTGCAAAAGAATATGCTAGAGAGCAATTAGGCAATCTAGACTTATCTTACCTTAAAGGTGAAGAAGATGTTGCAAATAAGACATATGGCACTACTACAAGCTCATTAGAAAATAACTTTAATAACTTGATGAATCAGATAGCTTCAAATAGAGAAGATACAAGAAAGAATTTTAATACTGGTAGAGCTACTGTGGCAGAAAATGCTTATACTGCAAATAAACAAAATCAAGCTGACTTAGCTTCTAGGGGTATAGGTAGTAGTGGTTTAAAAGCATTAGGTGAAATAGGAAACAGAATGGAAACAGGACAACAATATAGTAACCTAGCTAACAAATTTTATAGTACAATGACTGATTTAGAAAATACAGAAAAACAAAGTAGAGATCAATATGATATAGATGTTCAAACTGCTAAGAACACTTTAGATAGTGCATTGGCAGGTATTGCATCTCGTAGGGGAGAAGCTCAAAACCAATATAATCAATCTTTAGGACAATTAGCAGAACAAGTTCAAGGTAGATGGGATGCAAATGCAAATGCTCAAGCTGCTTTAGCACAAGCAAAAGCTGCTGCTGCACAAGCACATAGTGATGCTGTAAATGCTGCTAAATCTCAATTATCTAATGCAAAGAAACAAGCATTAACTGAGATAGTAAATGGTAGTGGTAGTCTTGATCAAAAGAGAGCTGCAATTCAAACTACATTTGGTGTAAATGCAGCAACAGCTACAAAAGTATTACAACAATTAGGACTAGAACCAATTAAAGCTACTATGTTTAGTTATAACGAAAATTATAAATCTCCAACAATGAATGATTTATATGGTATGTTAGGAATTAAGTAGGTGATATTATGGCTAATAAAGGTAGACAATATGCTGAAAATCTTGTAGGTGCTTTAGATAGAGGTGCTTTCGGACAACAAAGAGAAGTAGCTCAAAATACCTACAATACTAATTGGCAAAATGTACAAAATCAATATAAAAATTTACAAGATAAATTAAAATTACAACAAGAAAGAGCTAATAGAGACTTTGCAGAAGGTTTAGTTGATGTTGCTGAAAATTCTTTTAATAGACAAAGAGTTGGTAGTGGAAATTTATCAAATAGAGGTTTAGCTGCAAGTGGTTTAACAAATATATTAAATCAAGCTGATACTGCACAAAAAGGAGAAGAAATTGGAAAACTTCTTAAAAGTGCTGGAGCAATTTCTGCTGATACTGCTGACAGATTAAGTCAAGCTAATACTAAATATGCACAGGAAAGTTCTAGTTTAATGGGTAAACTTGCTGATACTCTAGCAGATGTAGGAGATGCTGAAACAGCAGCACAAAACAGATATAATCAAACTTTAGCTGGTATAGCAGGTGCTATGGATCAAAGAGAAGCAAATAATGCATTACAAGCTGCTCAAAGAGCTGCAAGTAGAGCTTCTAGTGGTGCTAGTAGAGCTCAAAAGAAAGCTCAAAATGACTTAGAAGAATTTTATAAGAGAGCAACTGTTAATGAGATTCTTGCTAGTCCAGATATGACAGATAAACAAAAACAAAATTATTTAGGAATTATGTTTGGTATAGATAATGCTAGAGATGCTGTTAGAGCATATGCTGCTAATGTAAATGCTACAGATACATATAATACTAAATTAGCAAATTTACAAGATGCAGCTAATAAAGAAATTGCTGCTAACGAAGCTGCAATTCAAGCATATAATAGAAATCAACAAGCAAAAGGAAATCAAGAATATATGGATACATATAATAGATATAATAATTTAAATAATAATATGACAAATTTTACAGATCAATTTAGTAAATATAGTAGATATGATCCAAATATGATTTACCCAAGAGAAAATTATAGAGACCAACTTGCATTATCAGACTTCCAAGATCAAGGAATAACATATGAGGATCTTGCTGCATTATTATATGGAAATAAATAAGAAGGAAGGTGATGCATATGGCACAAGGTTATTATGAAAAATTATATAAGACTGTTAAAAGCGGAAATGAAAAAGCAATATCTAAAGCATTTTCACAAACAAGTGCTGGTAAACAAGGTAAATTACAAAAACAAATAAATAACCTTTCTACAAGAATGGAAGCTGGTGGTGTTGATACATCAAAAGCTAAAGATAGTAGAAATGCTGTTGAGAAATTCTTAGGACTTCCAGAAAATCAAAACTTTATTTTTGATGTATTTGAATTATTAAATAGACCACAACAAGCATTATTTGGTGCTATAAATGCAGCACAAAAAGGTGAAGATGCTGGTAAAGCTGCATGGAGCAACTTTAAGGGTGATACAGAAACTAATTTTAAAGATATACTTACAGAAGCAGGTATGAGTGATAGAAAAGGAAAACTTGATTTATCAGATGCTCTAGGATTTGTAGGTGATGTACTTCTAGATCCATTAGATTTAGCATTAATTCCAGTTACTGGTGGTGCTAATGTTGCTGCACAGGCTGTTGATACTACAGCAGATGTTGCAAAAGGTGCTAAAGCATTAGATACTGTCTCTGATGTTGCTAAAGCAGCAAATGCAATAGACAATGTCTCAGATACTGCAAGAGCTATAAATGCTGCTGATAATGCTATTGATGCTGCTAGAGGTGGAATCAAGTTTAAATCTGCTAATGATTTAATATTTGAAGGAATCGGTAAAGGAATAAAAGCAGGTGCTAAAGGTTTAGATAAGGGTATAGAAAAAGCTCTTACAAAAGCAGATGAACTTGCTGGTATTACATATAAGACTGCTAATGCTAAAAGTGCTGCTAATCTAGGTAAGGTAATTGCAGAGGGTGCTGAAAAGAAAATTGGTAAATTAGAAACATATAAAGATGTTAAAGACCAAATTTCTAGAATGTTTAGTACAGTTAGTAATATTCCTAAAGAAGTTAAAGATGCTTTAAGGAAAAATAATGCAGATAGTGTTAGAGCTGCTAATGAATTAAAACCTTTATATGAAAGTTTAGATAATAATATTACAGACTATGCTTATAAAGTTGCTGAGAGAATGGGAGATACTAGTGAAGCAACAGTTAGAAAAATAGCAGAACAAACAGATAAAGATATTGCTAATCTTAAAGAATTTATGAATTTAAATAGAGAAACAACAATGAAAGATATTATTAAAGAAGCTAAAAATGGTAAACTTACAAAACTTGATGCTGGTGATGAGATAATTAGTAAACTTAATAATATTGCTGATGATGTAAATAAAGCTGGTAGAGGACTAAATCTTACAGTTGATATAACTGATGATGGATTCATTAAATTAAGTAAAGACTGGGATAAAATAAAACCTACTAAAGCTCAATATAATAAAATGGTTAAAGAATATGGTCAAAGTTTTGCAGATGAAGTTGCAGGACTTAGCTTAGATGGAAAGAAACTATCTGAAAAAGTAGTTAAAAAAGGTAATTATACACAAGCTGATTTAGATGAATTTGGTAAATTAATGGAAAAATATGATGCTGATGATGCATTTAAACAACTATATCAACAAAATGATGATATATTTAATAAAGCTAATACTATTCTAGATAAACATTTTGGTACTAATCTATCAAAAGAATATGCAGATAATGCAGGATATGTACGACATGCTTTCAATAAAGATCAATTTAATAAATATAAAGAATTAGGTTTTGTTGATGAATATGGAAAAGTAATGACTAAAGGTAATGCTAAAATATTAAGTGATAGACTTTATAATATGTCTGCTAGAGAAGCAAATAATATGTTTAAAGAAAGCATTACTAAGAATCTAGATACTTTAACTGCTGAGCAAAGAAAAGCTGTTGAAAAGTTATTAGGAGAAGATGGAATATTCTCAGAAGGTATTACTAAATCATTCAGTAATTATCTAGAAAATATACCTAAACTAGCACAAGATAGTAAAACTCTAGATACAGTATTAATAGATGCAACATTTGGTAATTATAAAGAACTTAAGAATATTGATAAAGAAATAAATAAAGCTAAAAAAGCTGGAGATTTAGCATTAGTTGAAAAATTAAATGCTGATAAGATTGAGAAATTAAATAATAGTAATATGAAAATTCTTACTAATGCTGATAGCACAATTCCTAGAGGATTTAAACAATTAAGTAGTGATGAAGTCAGATCATTATCTAATAAATTAAGTAAAATGAGTAGTGAATTAGGACTAAAAGAAATGGAAGATGTTGCTAAGTATGTCAAAAATAATGGTGGAAAAATGGCTATTAATAAAGATATACTAAGACTTGTAGAAATAGGAACAGACCAAAAACAAGCTAAAGGTTTAGTAAGATTATATGACCAATATTTAAATTTCTTCAAGAGAAATAAAGTATTATCTCCATCATTCCAAATAAATAACCTTTTAGGTAACTCATCTAATATGTATTTAGCAGGTATAAATCCTACTAAACAAGCTCAACTTTTCCCAGAAGCTCTTAATATTATGAACAAGAGTGATGATTTAATGAGAAAAGCGGCTAATGGTGTAGAACTTACTAGTAAAGAACAAAAGATGCTAGATATATGGAATGGTTTTATAGATGCTGGTTTTGGTGATCCAAAAGCATTAACTGCTATGGAACTTTCAGATATGCCAGATAGTTTGAAAAAGTATTTTGAAAAAGGTACAAAACCAAGTAATTTAAAAGAATTTTTAGTTGATGGTTTACCTTATTTAAATAATAAAATGAATAACACTATGGATACAATGTCTAGACTTGCTACATATATGGAAGGTGTTAGAAATCCAAAATTCTTAGATAAATTAGGAGTTGAAAATGCTGGTGAAGCTGTTAGAAAAGTATTATTTGATCCAAAAGATATGACAGATTTTGAAAAGAATGTAATGAAAAGAGTAATGCCTTTCTATACATTTACTAAGAAAAACTTAGCATTTCAATTTGATAACTTATCTAAAAATGCATCACAATATAGTAAACTAATAAGAGGTTATGATAGATTATTGGATGCTGCTACAGATAATAATAGTGAAAATGTAAGTGCTTGGTTAAAGGATAACTTATATATACCTATTCCAGTTCTTGGTAAAGATGGTTCATATAAGGTTATAAGAGGTTCATTACCTTTTGGTAATTTAATTGATACTCTGGAGAATCCTATTAATACAGCAACTAACTTATTATCTCCAACATTTAGGATGCCAATAGAATTATCCAATAATATGAACTCATTTACAGGACAAGAAATAGAAAAATTTCCAGGAGAATTAAGTAAGAATATACCTGGAATGACTAAAAAACAAGAGTATTTACTAGGTAATTTAACAGGTTTAGATGTTCCAGTTAAAACTACTACAAGAGCATATCAAGGTTTACAACAAACAATGCAAGGTGAAGCTGATCCATTCCAATTCTTAGAAAATGCTACAACTATGGAAGGTAATATTGATACTGATAAGATAAATAGAATGTATGATCAACTAGAAAGATTAGAAAATTTAATGCAACAATACAAACAACAAGGTTATCAATTCAGTACTCTGAATGAATTG
>Ga0247611_10001162_pt1 | contig 48255 bp, 37 predicted proteins | sample 177DNAGHGhighgp2_FD_192422 | JGI IMG/M metagenome (GOLD analysis project Ga0247611, IMG submission 192422) | Sheep rumen microbial communities from Palmerston North, Manawatu-Wanganui, New Zealand - 1770 DNA GHGhigh gp2 | ecosystem: Host-associated > Mammals > Digestive system > Stomach > Rumen... | reverse complement strand
GCAGAGCAACTCAACTCCAAAATCAAGGCCTTCCGAAAGTCCCTGCGTGGTGTCCAGGATCTCAAATTCTTTTTCTTCCGCCTGTCAAAAATCTACGCCTAAACACAGGGGTTTGCAGCTGAACCCATAATGTTGTAATTAGCGATAAGGGCATAAAAAAGAAGCGCGGGACAAAGTCACTTGCTTATCCCGCTCTTGTAGGCCTTCGCATTGCCTTCTGACTGGAGATAAGCAATGCCAATGCCCACGCTGTTGCGTATATAGTCACACAATAATGCGGGGCTTGGAAGCCCCACAGCGTGTGCTACAATACGAACATATGGACGCATGTCATTGCCTTATCGTGCAGTCAGATTAATGAAGTTGCGAAGTTCACAAGAGCCGCAGATAAGACGTCAACTCACGTCTTGTAATTATGTCATGTCAAACTTGCTGTTTGACGGTGCAAAAGTACGATTTTTTTTTGAAATACGGATTTTCTGGATAGAAGATGGGCAGATTCTTTCAATTGGCTTTCATGTCGCGTCATTATCAGTACATGACCCGTAGCACCAGACCAGGCTGCTTGAAACACAGAACTGCCCCACCCCTTTGTTTGTAGGGGCAGGGCAGTTCATTATGACAACCCATTAATGGCGGGCGATGTAGTCGAAGGCGGCGTCCAGCTGGGGCTTGAAACTGCCGCCATAGTCCTTGCGCAGAACAGTCTGGTCCGGTATATGGCCGATGCCTTCAGCCACCTTCCCATTCACACGCGCCTCGAAGGTAGAGGTGTAGATGTAATGGCCATAGTAGTTGACATTGTCGCCGAAGGGACCACCATAGTTGAGATTGATGTCGGAGACGGGTTGCAGCGGGCCGGTGGCACCATAGGTGCGCTCACCAATGGTGTGGGCCGTGGGCAACACAGCCTTGGCACATAGCGGTTCAATCTCTCCCATGCTGATAGAATTGATGTCGCACAGGATGACATACGGGATGCCTTCGGCGGCGATATCGCGATGGTAAGTCTTGTTGGGATGGACATAATACGGGGTCCACTGCGAATACTCCAGCCGTCCGGGGCCCTCTTTGTAGCGGGTCTCCATCACCATGGCGGGCTGGTTCAGGAACGTACCTATCAGATAGTCCAGGTCGTCCTGATAGCCTCCGCTGTTGGCACGGTTGTCCAGAATGATGCCCGCCAGCTGCTCGCGCGGTGTGTCGACAATAGCACGCAGCCACCAGTCCAGCAACTCGGCTCCGCGTCCCGCCTCGGTCGTATCGCCCAGACTGCGGATGATGGGAGTGAACGCCGCCATCGACTGCCACAGGTAGGGCACCACCCGTCCGTCGGGCAGGCGGAACAGGATGTAGTGATACGTCACATTGGACGAAATGGACTCCTCCTTGAACGAGAACCGGCCGCTCTCATGTTCCACTACCGTGTAGCCCTCGCCCTCAATGCCATTCAGGAAAGAGACGATGGAGACTTTCTCATCGGTATGGCTCTCGATATAATAGTCACGATTGTTCACATCGCTGCGCCCCGGACTGACCATCGCCAGTTTATTTCCCTCCGCGGCCACAGGATGCAGATTCTGCACCACCACCGACATGTGATGGTCCTTCATCTGGCCGAAAATGGCTCCATACATCATCGTCAGCGAATCGATGCTCACCTCCTTTCCGGCGGAATGCATCTGGTCGAGCGCCCTGAACCGGGGCAGAAAAGCCTCGTAGACCCAATCCCAGTCGGTCGAATCCACATCCCAGAACACATATCCTGTGCTGATGCTTTTCCAAATAAACGTGAACTGCTCCTCGTAAGTGCTGTAAGCCAACTTGTGGCTCTCGCCGATATAAGGCACATAGTCCGAATCCTTGCGGCACGAGCCGAAAAGCAAGCCGGCCACCACGGCGATAATAATAGTCTTCTTCATTGCTGTCTGGTATTAGGGAATTGATATGCCACGCCCACGGAGAGCGACAGTGTGTTCAGATAACGATAGTCACGCAACGCGGGATAGCCCCTGTGGTGACTGACAAAGTCGTAATAATAAAGCGCGTCGAGACTGACACTCCACTCACTGCTCAGGCGGTAGCTCACCTCCACACCGCCCATCACACCGGCGTCGAACCGCCGCTGATAGTCGGCAAAGTCGGGCTGCGCATCGAAATCGGAGAAGAAGACTTCATAATCCGTCATCGTATACGTCACCCCCCGCAGGCGCTGCGCCACCCAGAAGCCCGCAAAGCCACCGAGCAACAGATGACCGCGCAGCCGCTCACCGCCAAACGAGAAATCAGCCATGACGGGGAGATCGGCATACGTGGACAGATGGTCAGTATAGACCGGGCTCAGATAATTCAACTGCCGCTGCATGCGGTGGCACCGCTGCATCACACCCGCCTCGGCCCGCACCGCAAGCCACTGCGTCACAGCATAGCGGCCTACAGCCGCCACATCGAACCCCCGACCGGGCTGATAAACCACATCCACCCGTCCGGCCTGCGGAAGGGAAATCGTAGTGCTTGCCGCACCGGCTCTCAATCCTACACTCCAGTGGCCTTCAGCCGTATCCCTCCCCTCTTGGGAGGGGATGCTGAAAGCAGGGGTGAGTCTCCCCGCAAGGGCAGAGGCCTGTGTCCCTGCCAGGCATAAAGCCAACATAAACAGAATACTTTTCATATCATTACGATAAAAAACAATTACCAATAAAAACCCGGCTGCTCCGCCGCAACACAACCCGTCTTCCACTTTGCAAAGATAAACATTTTTCCACACATAACAGAAAAATCCCTCCCCTACCCTTTATCAAAAGAAGACGGCAGCGGTATGAATTCCCAAAAGGGAATGCCGCTTGTGGGGAGAAGAGATTGAGAGAAAACCCCACGGGGTATTGAGAGGGTGGAATAAGGGGTTGCTATTAAGAGCAAAGCCCTACGGGCTATCTTGTAGCAAATGGTTTCCCCGGAGGGGATGACTCTCAATAGCAAAGAGAACAATGCGAGATCGATTCCCCGGAGGGAATGGCTCTCAATAGGTTAACTACTGGTATTCACCTCGGAGAGGTGAGACTATTAATAACACAGTACAATCCGGAGGCCCAGTGCGGTGCCTCACAGCAACACATCCTCTGCGTCCCGAAGGGACGCGACAAAAATAAAGAAACCCCTCCTTATTAGAAAACTCCTACGGAGTATTGAGAAGATGGAATAAGGGGTTACTATTAAGAGCAAAGCCCTAAGGGCTATCCTTTGCGGCCAAATTCCCCGGAGGGAATGGTTCTCAATAGGTTGGCTACTGGTATTCACCTCGGAGAGGTGAGACTATTAATAACACCGTACAAGCCAAAGGCGCAGTGCGGTGCCGCACGTCAACATGTTACCTGCGTCCCGAAGGGACGCGACATAAGAGAAAACTCCTACGGAGTATTGAGAGGGTGAAATAAGGATTTGCTATTAAGAGCAAAGCCCTACGGGCTATCCTTTGCGGCCAGATTCCCCGGAGGGGATGGCTCTCAATAGGTTGGCCACTGGTATTCACCTCGGAGAGGTAAGACTATTAATAACACCGTACAAGCCAAAGGCGCAATGCGGTGCCGCACATCAACACATCCTCTGCGTCCCGAGGGGACGCGACAAAAAAAAAAACCTCCTTATTAGAAAACTCCTATGGAGTATTGAGAAGATGGAATAAGGGGTTACTATTAAGAGCAAAGCCCTACGGGCTATCCTTTGCGGCCAAATTCCCCGGAGGGAATGGTTCTCAATAGCAAAAAGAACAAAGCGAGATTGATTCCCCGGAGGGGATGACTCTCAATAGCAAAGAGAACAAAGCGAGATCGATTCCCCGGAGGGGATGACGCTTGTGGGGAGAAAAGATTGTGATCAAAGCCCTACGGGCTATCTTGTAGCGACAGGCTTTCCCGGAGGGTATGACGTTTCTAAAGAGATGATATTGAGGGGGGGGACAACAGCGGGGCTTATTGGGCAACCGACAAGACGGCATGTCTTAGTGATGGATTAGAGACACCTGCGCCCGGCTGGGCCTATCAACAAAAGCAGAGCCGAGAAGGCTGGACTGACTCGGAGCATAGCCCGTCGCATTGTGTTTCGACTACTTTTCCATCCTACTTTGTTTATTCAGCAGAATATATATCTAATCTAAATCTAAATAAAATCTAATCTAAATCTAAACAAAGTAGATTCAATACTGACACCTTGGGATCGACTAACAGTCCTTCGCGGCCCGGCGCACTCCTCCCCCACTGCCGTTAGCCCAACTGTCTGCACCCCAGCCATGCACCGCATACCCTGGCGGGACTACCTCCCCTCTGCGGAACCTTTACTTTGCCAGATTACTGCTGAGGTGGACTTGTGGATTGGGAGTTGTGGGCGGCTATTTGCGCTGACGGGGGGAATGCGAGTCAGAAAACTTTATCGTGAGCGGGCTGACAGCGATGTGCGAGCCGATGGAAAAAAAACAATGCAGGAGCGGTTGTCGCTCCTGCATTTTGTATGTAGACTAATGCTGTCAGTCTTGGATGGCTTTGATGCCGGGAAGGACTTTGCCTTCGAGATATTCGAGCATGGCGCCGCCACCGGTGGAGACGTAGCTCATCTGGTTGGCGAAGCCCATCTGCTTGACGGCGGCCACGGAGTCGCCACCGCCCACCGCCGCATAGGCGCCTTGTTTGCAGGCTTCGGCCACATAGGTGGCAATCTCACTGGTGCCTTTGGCGAAGGCGGGAATTTCGAAGACGCCGGCAGGGCCGTTCCAGAGAATGGTCTTGCTGTTCATGATGATGTCGCGGATGGCACGGCAGCTTTCGGGGCCGCAGTCCATGCTCTCCCAGCCGTCGGGCACTTCGCCGGAGGGGACGATCTGGGTGTTGGCGTCGTTGCTGAACTTGTCGCCTATGACGCTGTCGACGGGGAGGTAGTATTTGACACCCTTCTCGTCCATGCGGTGCATGAGGTCGCGGGCAAGGTCGAGCTTGTCGTCTTCGCAGATGCTGTTGCCGATTTTTCCGCCGAGGGCTTTGGTGAAGGTGTAGCGCATGCCGCCGATGATGACGATGTTGTCGACTTTGTTCATCATGCTTTCGAGGATGCCGATTTTGCTGCTCACCTTACTGCCGCCGATGATGGCTGTGAAGGGACGCGGAGCATTGTGCATGAGTTTTTCGAGGTTGGTGACCTCGTGTTCCATCAGGAAGCCGAAGTATTTGTCGTTGGGGAAGAACTTGGCGATGACGGCCGTGGAGCTGTGCTCGCGGTGGGCGGCACCGAAGGCGTCGTTGACGTAACAGTCGCCCAGGGCGGCCAGCTGGCGGGCGAGGTCTTCGCCGCCTTTGGTCTCTTCGGGATAGAAGCGGATGTTTTCGAGGAGCATGACTTGGCCACTTTTGAGGTCGCGCGCCATCTGTTCGGGCACTCCGGAGCCGAGCAGCTGCTGGGTGAACAGGACGGGTTTGCCGAGCAGTTCCTCAAAGCGTTTGGCCACGGGCTGGAGGGTGAATTCGGGTTCGAAACCGCCTTTCTTGGGACGGCCGAAGTGGGCCATGATGATGACGGCAGCACCGTCCTTCAGCAATTTGTTGATGGTGGGCATGGCCTCGACAATGCGAGTGTCGTCGGTGACATGTTTATTCTCGTCGACTGGGACGTTGAAGTCCACGCGCAGAAGCACTTTGCGACCGTTGAAATTGGTATTTTCAATAGATTTCATAAGCAATAATATTTTAGGTTAATAACTATCTGTCGTGTTTAAGCTTTGGCGTGTTCGGGTTCGTGGACAGCCATGCCGATGTAGAGGGCGGAGAGCATGGTGAAAACGAAGGCCTGGATGTAGGCCACCAGGCATTCGAGCACGCTGATGAAGACACTGAAGATGACGGATATAACCGAAACACCAGCACCGACGCCCATGGAGAGGGTGTTGCTGATGATGAAGATGATGACCACAAAACCGAGGATGACGATGTGACCAGCAGTCATGTTGGCAAAAAGACGAATCATGAGCACGATGGGCTTGGTGAAGACTCCGACAAGCTCGACGACGGGCATGAGGGGGAAGATTTTAAGCCATGCGGGGACTCCGGGGGTGTTGAAAATATCGATCCAGTAATGTTTGTTGCCGCTGAGGTTGGTGATGAGGAAGGTGATGACGGCCAGTGTGGCGGTGACGGCCAGGTTGCCCGTCACGTTGGCGCCAGCTGGGAAGAAGGGAATGAGACCCATGCAGTTGCTGAAGAAGATAAAGAAGAAGAGGGTGAGCATGTAGGGGAGGTACTTCTGGTAGTGGGCTTCGCCTATCATGGGACGCACGATGCTGTCGCGGACAAAGACAACCAGCATTTCGACCAGCGACTGGATGCCTTTGGGGGCCTGGTTTTCGCGTTTTATGTAGCCGTGTTTGGCTATCATCACAATGACGATGAGCAGCAGGACGATAATCATGATGGCGGCGGAGACTTTGGTGATGGAGAAGTCGAGCGGTTTGACGATGTTACCTTCTTGGTCCAAAAGGGGTTGGCCGTCCTGACCGACACAGATTATCTCCTCTTTCTCGATGCCGCCGCCCACGAGGCGATAGCCTTTGTAGTCGGCATGGCCATGGTGGAATTTGGAGGACATGAAGATGTCGAGGTGTCCGTCGTTGATGAGGATGACCGGGAGGGGGATGGCCACGGCGTGCTCGACTCCAGCTTTGTCGAAATAGTCGAACATGTGCCACGAATGGGCATCGGTGACATGGCCTATGATAGTTGAACCGGGGTTGAAAGCTGTCTCCTCAGCCTGAGGTTCGTGATTTGCGGGCTCCTGAGCATTGACTTGCATTCCGAAAAGGAGTGCGAGCGAGAGCAGGAAAGGTACTATCTTCTTCATTGTTATGGGTTTTGATTGTGTTTAATCGATGATTTTCGAGGTGTTGTTGAAAATGTCTACCTGCAGGATGTCGAAAAGGCCGAGCTGGTTTTGGGGCTCTTTGTCGTTGGCGGCGGGGTGGTATTGCTTCAGGGCTTCGCGCACTAAGCGTTTGGCCGCCACGGGACGGGTGATGCCGTGTTCCAGCGCATAGATCCTCAGCTTCTCGCCCTCCCTTTCGGAGAGTGAGAAGCTGATTTTCTTTGCTTTTTTTGCTTTAGCCTTTTTGGCATGTGGGGTAGCACTCATGGGCAGACTATATGGTGTAGCCTTGCTTTGCAAGGAGAGTCTTTATTTGTTGGGAACGGTTGTCGTCGGCCAGTATGTCGACGGCCACCTGGTTGAGGGTGTAGAGGAGCTGGTAGCACTCTTCGATATTGTGGCGTACGCCCGAGGCTTTGGGGGTTCCGGTGTACTGGAGGTAGTAGTCTAAGTGTTGGGTGTAGTATTTGTAGATGCTGTCCCAGATGGCTGTGGCACGGTCGGCGCCGAAGACATCATAATAAAGGTCGATGAGGATGACACCATACTTGTCGTAGGGGAAGTTCTTCTCGGGGAAGTTGGCCTCGCTGATTTCAAGCAGCTTGCGGGCACGGAGGGTGTCGCCTTTCTCGAGCAGCTCGCGAGCTGCGATGCTGAAGGTCTGACGCTGGACGGTACCCATGTTGATGCTGACGGGGTCGACATAGATGTCGGCGTTGAGGTTACCCCACTCAAGAGGATGCAGCTGGCCTTCGTCGTCCTTGTAACCGTTGATGAAGAAATCGTAGGATTTGTCGGTGAAGGTCTGGAGGGCGTAGCGGTTGTCGCGCTTGTCGAAGAGGACGGGTTGCAGGATTCGTGCCTCGCAGGGGATGAGTTTATAATTCATGCCCTCCTGGACACAATAGCTGCGCACCGGGGTGAAGACATCCTGGATATAGCTGGGGTTCATGATGTTGATGTCGCGCATGAATTTGTTGGTGGCGATGATGTCGAGCATCATGAGCTCGTGGCGGAAAAGGCTGCCCTTTTTCACTTGCCATTTGATAACGGGGTCCACCTTGTCGGCTATGTCGGCAGGGATGACTCCTTGTTGCACCAGCGCAGGAACATCGAGCGTGATTTTGAACTTGGAGGTGGGCAGAAGGATCACCTCTTCACCACGAGCATCGCGGGTGGTGAATTTTTCGGGGTGGTCGCGGAGCAGTGCCAGGACATCGGTCACTTCGAAATAGTCGTTGGCGCGGTCTTGGAGGTAAACCACATCCTTGCCCAGGCCATAGAACTCTTTGGGCAGAGTGAAGGGCATGGGGTCGGACTCGTAAAGCTTATTGTAGAGCTGCTCGACATACCAATACATGCCGGAGAGGGTGTAGTTGAGGATGCGGACATCGGTGCGGAAGCCTTCAACCTCCTGGGCATACCAGAGGGGGAAGGTGTCGTTGTCGCCAAAGGTGATCAGCACGCCGTTCTTGTTGACCGAGGCGAGGTAGTTCTTGGCGAAGTCGCGTGCAGCATATTTCTGGGAGCGGTCGTGGTCGTCCCAGTTCTCGGAAGCCATAAGGATGGGTGCTGCAAAGAGGCAGAGAAGGAAGACGACGGGCATGACAAACTTGTAGAACTGCTCCTTCTTCAGGAGACGTGTAATCCAGTCGGCCAGAGCCATGACGGCAAGGCCAATCCAGATGGCAAAGAAGCTGAACGATCCCACAAAGGCATAGTCACGCTCACGGGGCTGACGAGGCGGCATGTTGAGGTAGATACCGATGGCAATACCGGTCATGAAGAACATGATGAAAACGATGAAAGCGTCTTTCTTGTTCCGCATGATGTGATAGACCAAACCGCACAGGCCTAACAGCAAGGGGAGCAGGTAATAGACGTTACGGGCCTTGTTGTTTTTCATTTGGTCGGGCAGATTGTCCTGCGGGCCGAGACGGGCTTCGTCGATGGCTTTGATTCCGCAGATCCAGTTGCCGTTCATGTAGTCGCGTGTGCCGTCATCATTGAAGTAGTGACCCTGGATGTCGTTTTGGCGTCCGGCGAAATTCCACATGAAATAACGCCAATACATGAATCCCATCTGGTAGCCATGGAAGTATTTGAGGTTCTGGGCTGCAGTGGGTTTGTGGTCGCCACGACATTTGCCAGCCCAGTACTCATAGAACTGGGGATGGCGGCGGGACTGGTCGTCGCTATACATGCGGGGGAACACTCCAGTGTGGTTTTGGCGATAGATGAACTTCTGCTGATAGGCGGCGGGGATGTAACGGTCGCGACCCTGGTCATCTTTGCCGCGCACGTATTTGGTGTAGCCTTTCTCGGCGTCGATGGGTTTGCCGGCGGTGTAATACTGGCCGGTGAGGAACGGTGTGTCGCCATACTGCTCACGGCCCAGATAGGCGCGCATGGCAACGGCGTCCTTGGGTGCGTTCTCGTTCAGCGGGGTGTTGGTGTTGGCGCGTATCACCAAAAGGAAGAATGTGGAGTAGCCAATCACCAGCATCAGGAAGCCGAGGATAGCGGTGTTGATGATGGGTTTGTTCTTTTTCTTGGACGAAGTGTACCACAGCCCCCATATCACCAATGCCGCCAAAAGGAGGAAGAAGAAGATGGTGCCGCTGTTGAAGGGCAGATGGAGGGTGTTCACAAAGAAGACATCGAAGGCAGAGTCGACATTGACGATGCCGGGGATGATGCCCCACAGGATGAGGGCCAGCAACACCACGGAAATCACACCGCTCCAGATGAAGCCTTTGAGCGTGGTTTTAGGCCATTTGCGGAAATAGACCACGTAAACGATGGCAGGAACCGTAAGGAGGTTGAGCAGGTGCACTCCGATGGCTATGCCAACCAGCAGGCACACCAGCACAAGCCAGCGCAGGGAACGGGGGTCATCGGCTTGCTCTTCCCATTTCAAAATGGCCCAGAACACTACAGAGGTAAAGAACGACGACATCGCATATACCTCGCCCTCGACGGCTGAGAACCAGAATGTATCGCTGAAGGTATAGGCCAATGCGCCTACAATACCTGCGCAGAAAACAGCCCAGGTGCGGGGACTCTTCAGGTCGGGGTTCTTGGGGTCGGGAAGAAGATGCTTGGCCAGCAGCGTTATGCTCCAGAACAGGAACAGGATGGTGAATCCACTGCACACCGCAGACATAACGTTGACCGCATGGGCCACATTCTCAGGTGTAGAGAACATGGAAAACAGTCGGCCTATAAGCTGGAATGAGGGTGCTCCCGGAGGGTGACCCACTTGCAGTTTATTAGCCGTAGCTATGTACTCGCCACAGTCCCACCAAGATGCGGTGGCCTCGGCAGTAAGGATGTAAACAACACAGGCTATAATGCACACTGCCCAGCCTATGATGTTGTTCATCAAATGGTATTTTTTCATAGTATTGTAGGATAGAATGATTTATTATTCCGTGTGTGAAACTATTGTCAATCTCTGTTGATGGGCATGGTCATACAGCGGGCACCTCCGCCTGCGCGGGGAAGTTCGCTGGCCTTGAATGTGACCACGAACTTGTTGTAGCTGTTCAGGTCGGTCTTTCCGCTGCACACCTCATCGGCATCCAGAACACTGAATCCTGCCTTATTGAGACTCTCAATGGTGTTGAGGTTGCGCTCGTAGCCTATCACTTTTCCGTCACCAAGGGCAAAAAAGTTAGCGCCACTGTGCCATTGCTCCCTGTCTTGATACCACGAGTCGGAGCCGCCACAGAAAACGGGTTCCATATCCATGCCGCACATCTTCAGCCCGTGGAGCATATTGTCGCACTCCGACACTTTCATCTTTCCATCGTCCAACTCGATAAGGGTTGTAGACTTCCCGCTGAAAATGCCATTCTTGTCGAGCATGGGCTGATAGACCATACACTGATGGCTACCCAAAAAAGTGAAGACCATGTCGAGGTGGATGAACGAGTCGGGCTTGTGGGGCAACTCCTGCACCAGTATGCGGAAACGCTTGCGCTCTTGTGCGTATTTTTCCGCCAGATATTGGATACCCTTGTAGTTTGTGCGGATGCCCATACCGATGCAGAGCATATCGGGCGAGGCCACCTGCACATCGCCTCCTTCGGTGCGGGCATTGCGGTCGCCATCCATTGCACAGAAGGTACGTGTATTGAAGTAATCCTCGAAGATGGTCTTATATATAAGGGTCTCACGCTGCCTTACCTTGAACGACATAGAGTTGATCAACACCTCGTTGTAGACCGACGAAGATGCATCACGGGTAAAGAAGAGGTTATACAAAGGTTTCAACGTATAGCGGTCGTCCTTAAACACCAGAGGATCGGTATCGTCGTGATAGGGCACTCCCTCTATCAATTCTTTTGCCAACTGGTCACTGGGATGGCGCATCAACTCGTCGATGATATGTGGGCATCCATCCAGTTCACAACTCTTGGACACTACAAGTTGGCGCACATCGTCGTTGTCCATCAGGTCCTTCAATATGTCCTCGACATAATACACCTTGGTCCATTTCTCGAAAACGCCACAGAACGAAGCATACTCCTTGTCGACAATATGCTTGCTCAGGATGTCACTATAAAGGGCCTCATTGGCGTTCTCGGGGGTCATTCGCTCTATTTCTATCCCTGGCCGATGCAACAACACAGCATTGAGCCGTCCGTATTCGCTCGAAACGTTTATCGCTGTTTTAGTACTGTCCGTCTTTTCTGTCATATATCATAATTAGTTGTTTTACGTTGTATTGCAGCAACTTCTAACCGCAATACCATACTTAGCAGATTCTGCAAATATACGATTTTTTTCTGAATCATCGACTTAAACAATAGTTTTTTTGCACTATTTTTCAACAGCCGTTCTGTGAGCCTGCCCTCATCCAACATGCTTTCTGGGCTTTTATAACGAAACCCGCAAGCATGATAATCAGCAGCATACCCCATACCAAAGGGGCTGCATGATTCCCTTAAACCTTGCAGCCCCTGTCGTTCTTATAATCTACAACGTGCTCAGCGCACCACAAGTTTCTTCGTGGCTATGCCGTTGGGGGTGTGGAGGGCGGCGATGTAGGTGCCGGAGGCGAGGTGGCTGATGTCCACCACGGCCGATATGCCCGTGGCCTCCTGTTCCGCCACGCGGCGGCCGTCGAGGTCGTATATCACCACGCGCTCCAGCCGCAGCGACGAAACCACGCTCACCCTGCCGTGGGCGGGGTTGGGGATGAGGTGGGTGTAGCGGTCGAGGTCGGAGGGCTGGTCGATGCCGATGGGCTGGGACGGCTCTACGCGGAAAGTCTTGGGGGCGCTCCAGGCGCCCCAGCTGCTGTCGCACGGACACCACCCCCGCACATACGCCTTGTACTGCACCTCAGGCCTGAGCCCTGTGAGGGTGACGGTGGGCGAGCTGGTGGTGACGACCCTGTAGTTGGCCTCGTCCATGCCCACCATGCCGTACTTCACCTCCCACCGCACACTGTTCACCGCGTCCCACATCAGCGTGGCCGTGCTGTCCGTACTCTCCGCCACCCGCACACCGACCACCTGCTGGCAATGCTCAATAATGGTGTCGAAATACAAATCAATGATGGGGTAAATCATGGGGGGCCAGCGCAATAACTGCGTACGATTGGCCCGGTGCCCTTGCAAAACAAATATTCTCGCCCATGGTTGATCCCGAAATTTGCGCCAACACATAAAATCATAAAATGGTGGGGGAGTTCCATTCAATAATTCGCGTGACAGAAGAAACCAATAACGTGTAGCCCTGTGATCCCACAACCACATTCTCTCTTGATACCCCGTCCCATCCCATATAGGTGGGCATTCCATACCATAGCTGCCATCGTTATTGAATGCTGTCCCAGCCACCACAAAGGAGTCCTCCACCACAATGGGTTTGTCGAAATACACTTCGTAGAGTGCGGACACTGGCGCTGTGTCGAAATAGTGAGGGTGCCCATATTTATTATAATAACAATTATGTTGAATAGGATTGGGCCATTCCGGGGACTCCGGTGAAGCCTCTGGTGGGAGAACCACACTTGCATGAGGCTGTTCCATCCGCCACGGGGCTGAAATGAGTTTCACCAAACTGTTGCCCACCGGTTTGTACAATATCATCGAATCGGTGATACGGTTGAGAACCGATGAGTCTCGTACATTGGGGAAAAAGTACTCCGGTCTTTGCTGACCGGCATTGGTACTCCACCAATTCATAAAATACTGGATAGTCGTATCCCCAACCCCTTGCATATATGCACATGCTGCAATACCCACAATCTTGATGGGATGGTCGGTTATCAACTGATTACCGATAATATGATTACCATTATTAATATCTGGGCCTTGAGAGATGGAGTCGAAATCACAGAAGAAGAACCAAGATCCCCAATCACCCCAACCGACTGGACAACTATATTTATCGGGGCCCTCTAAGCTTGTCCATTGGTTAGTAATATAATTCCCAGGGAGATGCCTAAGCGTATCCTGAGCCCATATAGTGGTCAAACAACTGACCATCACTAAGAATGATAAAAAAACGGTCTTTTTCATGATATGAGATGAATTATGGATTAAACTATTATTAATATTGGGGACAAATCTGCTCACAGCCAGCACTTGCTATAACCTGCGTTCTATAAGCGTTTAGCGATAATAGATACCAGGTTGTAGGAGTATTCATATTTATTAAACTCTTCTCGTTAACAAGGGGTACATCAACAACTGGGTTGTCAATAATATTGTTGCAAGCCGAAACGGTACTCCCCACTACATTATTAAGCCAAAAATAGTAATGCGAAAGAGATAACCGGTCCGCACCTCCTACCAAATAATGCGAACTATTGTCGAGACACAAATTGTAGGGTTCCCACTCGCTTGTTGTGCTGTGTATTGTTTGGTATTCGGAACTTGCAAAGGCCGGTACACCACCCGAGAAATCGAAAGCAGTTACACAATAATCTTGTACACCTAAGGAAGTCTCATGTCGGTGGAGTACCAAATAGTTCTTATTTGATTTATCGTACTTAAATCCTGGTATAGAGGTTGTTTCTCCATTATTAAATACTGCTGCACATGCGGAGGTCATCACGATAGGGCTGTTTGCTGCCAACGGTGTCAAATTATAATGACGAAGTGTAAGATATGTCTTAACATAATTACGTTCGCAATCACAGAAATCATTTGCAGGGTAACAGTTCAAGAAATCATTCTCTCTCCGATGGGCACAAACAGCCACGTTGTCACCATCTACTTGGACAATCTTTGAAAGGTATCCTGCTGGCTCAATGTTTTCAACATACACGTCACTGCCATATGTAGAGTTTACAGATGTTTGGAAGAAGTATGCGGGAAGAAGTGAAGGGTCAAACATATTGAACTTTTTGAAAGGTATAAGTGTTATTCCCCAATTATAATAAGGAGCGCAGTCCCACAATCGGCCAACATGATGTCTTAGATAGACCACATAATTCTCTGTGACAGCCATATCCAATATCTCGTTTTTGTAATTGTCATATTCTAACAAGAGGGTTCGGTATTTCATTCCTGTATAAGGGTGCCCCACAGCTTCAAATGCAACGGGATCAAGACTGACATCGCGTCCGAATCCGGCAATATGATATACTGAACCATCCTTGAAGACCTCTATTTTCCTCAACGATGTCAACCCAACGGTACTATACAAATCCATGTCCATGTGAGCACCTACACCTAAAGTGAACAGACTGTCAATGCTGATACAGCCGAGGAAACCTCCATACGGAAATTTCTCACCACAGAAGAAGATAAAACGGTCAATTATCTCAAAATCCATAATTGTAGCATTCACTTCAATAATGACTTCGGAATAATTAAGCAGGTCTGTTTTAATAAAATGAATAACTCCACCACTATGCGACGATGCAGCGATGAACCCACCAGTAACAGCATCGAACCGCACCATGTTGTGGTTGCCGTTGGATGGGATTGAGGTCAGCACTCCCGGGCCTTGTGCGGAGGCTAACCAGCTCAGCCCACTTAGGAGAAAGAGCAAGACTAAAGCATGATTTTTCATGGCGTAATAGTGTTTAATTAATTGAATAATAATTTATTGGTTACATAAACAATCATACAACCACGAAACAAAGATACAAACAATTTTCGACTAATGCATATTTATTTAATTCCTGGGCTTCTGTACTTCCTCCCTTATATACGTTGACCAAAAGTCAATGGAGTGTCATCGTCATCTACAAAGCCCATGATGGGACAAGGTATGTAAATACCAGATATTTCCCCTGTTTCAGCGATATAATAATTGGCTGTTATTTCAGAATCATCACCAGTCTACAAACAATGTAGCAAAGACATGCCAACGAAATGGTGGCTTTTGTCCCCACCATCCTAAGCCACGGAATGCCCGACCGCACAATATAGGCCAACTGAATCAACAGACAGGTTATACTCCACGGCGGCCTTCCGACTTCTGTCGGTTGCCACAATTCGGCTTGTCCATAAGGGGATTCCCCAGTATCCGCTGCCTACATACAGGTTGTCAATATCGTGTGTTTTGATTTGACATCACCATCCCTCCTGTCATACCAGTCTTTTCGATACTGCGCCACAGGAGCATGCCGATAAGCCTAACAAGCAAAGAAATGGCGACGAGGGAAGGGGTGTGATGAGCGGGAAAAAAAGAAAGGAGGCCGGTGCCGCGACGGCAATCGGCCTCCCTTGTTGGGGTGCGCCCACGGTGGTGCAGGCGGACTATCTGAAGGGGATTTGATAGCCCACAGTAAGCAGCAAGGCACAGTTGTTGCCCATAGGAACTTTGGCATTGGGATTTGTGCCGCCGAGACTCTCAATCGCATCCGGTGTTTCGGTCACGGCCATGAAACCATAGTCCAACTGAAGCATCACGGAGAGATCCTGCCATTCATAGCCTATCCCGAACAACAAGTCAACATCCAAGCGGTTCATCACGTCGAATGCCGACGATGTGGTGCGGTAGTTCCAGTCGCCCTGGGGCATTCCATGGGTGAATTTTCTGTCTTTCACGGTCCCGAATACGCCGATATTGACGGCCGGCCCCACCGACAGGAGGGCAATATGGCCCGGCTCACGGATGGGGAGCTCGTAGCGGAAAGTGGCCAAAACGGGAATCTGCGCATACCAGGCGTCATACGAGCCTTCGCGGATGGACATGGCCATTTCTAAAACCTCCTGGAATTTGCATCCACGGCGGATGAAGTTCACACCGGTCTGCAACCGGAAATTCTCGGCCAGCATCGATGCCGACTGGGTAAACCCGAATGTCACAAAACCGCCTACGTTGGCAGCCAGTATAGGCGTGTTGTCAGCCAAGTCGTCGACGTGGGTGGCCATGCCGGCTCCCACGCGCACACCGTAGTTCAAGAACTGGGCCTGCGCTGTTGTGGCGAAGGCTGTTAACAAGGTCAGTACTATCAAAAATCTCTTCATAAGTTCTTAGAATAAAACCGTGCAAAAATACGACTTTTTTTTTAATTATAAGAGTTTTTTCTGCTTTTAGAGTTTCCGGTAGATGAAATCCGTCATCAGTTCATAGAGATTATAGCGTGTGTTGCCGCCATAAATACTGTGGTTTTTGTTCGGGTAAATGCGGAATTCAAACTGCTTTCCGGCCTTCTCCAAAGCCGTCACCATGTCGACTGCATTTTGGAAATGGACATTGTCGTCGCCCGTGCCGTGAACCAAGAGGTAGTTGCCTTTCAGCAGGTGGGCGAAATTCAGAGGCGAATTGTCGTCATATCCTCTGGCATTGTCCTGCGGGCGCTGCAGGAATCGCTCGGTATAGATATTGTCATAGTAGCGCCAGGTTATGACCGGTGCCACGGCGATGGCACTCTTGAACACATCGTGGCCTTTCAATATGGAGAGGGTCGACAGGTAACCGCCAAAGCTCCAACCGAAAATACCTATCCGGCCTTCGTCTATCCAACTCTTCTTTCCAAACCAGCGGGCTGCCTCAACGGCGTCTTCACACTCCATCTTGCCCAGATTCTTGTAGGTCATCTTTTTGAAATGGGCTCCGCGTCCGCCCGTTCCGCGTCCGTCGAAACAAGCCACCACATACCCGTGCTGCGCCAGCATGTGGAACCAGTAGTAATCGCTATATCCATAGCTGTTGGTGACCTGCTGGTTGCCGGGGCCGCCATACACATAGAAGAACAACGGGTATTGCTTTGTCGAGTCGAAGTCGGGAGGCAGGATGATGTAGTAGTTCAGTTCTGTCCCCAGCGATGTGGTCAGCTTGCCAAAGGTTTTGTTGCCAACTCCATACTCCTTCATCCGTTGTTGCAAGTCGGCATTGTCCTGAAGGGTCTTCAGCAGCTTGCCGTTGCTGGCATGGAGGGTATAGACCGGTGGGGTGTTCGCATCGGTGAATGTGCTGATGTAATACTTGCTCGTGGCGCTGAAACTGGCTCTGTACCATCCCTCCTTATCGCTCAACTTCTTTTTCTTCTTGCCCTTGAAATCAATGCAGTACAACTCACAATTGATGGGGGACGTCTCGTGCGACAAGTAATAAATCAGTCCAGCCTTCTCGTCCACCGAGCAGACCGACACCACGTCATAAAAGCCGTCGGTAATCTGACGCACCAGCTTCCCATTCAGGTCATACATATAGATGTGGTTGTAGCCGTTTTTCTCGCTGGTGAGCAGCATATTCTTCCCGTCTTTCAGGAACATCCAAGTGTCCGGCACCTCTACGTAGGCCTCATCCTCTTCCACATAAAGCGGACGAATCTCGCCCGTGATGGCGTCGGCCGTCAGCAGTTCCATCTTGTCCTGCAAGCGGTTCATCCGCATCAGCGCCAGCACATTGGGGTTCTGCGTCCACTGCATGCGGGGCATATACTGGTCGTTCTGGCTGCCGATGTTCAGCTTCAAGGTCTTCTGAGTCTCCAGGTCATACACCATCACATCCACCACCGAGTTGTCCTCACCGGCTTTGGGATATTTGTAAGTGTAGTTCTCCGGGTACAGCTCGCCCCACATCTGCATCGAATACTGCTTCACACGGCTCTCGTCAAAGCGGTAGAAGGCTATCTTCTTGCTGTCCGGCGACCAATAGAACCCCCGGGTGATGCCGAATTCCTCTTCATACACCCAGTCCGTCGTGCCGTTGATAATCTCGTTGAATTTACCATCGGTGGTGACGGCAGTCTCTTTCTTCGAACCCAGTGCCATCACATACAGGTTGTTATCTCTCACATAAGCCACCATCTTCCCATCGGGCGAGAAGGTGGTGAGCCGCTGTTTCCCTTCTTGGGTGATGCACTCCATGGTGCCGTCCTGCACATTGTAGATATAATAAGTGCTGACACCACTATGGCGGTAGATAGGCTCAAACTCGGCACTCAGCAACACCTTCGACTCATCGGACGAGAACTCATAAGACTCAATCGGGGGCAACGGGCGTGCTTTTTTCTTCATCGGGTCATTGAACGCACACACCACACCTATCTTCTCGCCGGTCTTGTAGCTGTATTTCTCAATTCCCGAACGGGTCAGCACACAATAATGCTCTCCATCCTGCATGGACCGGATAGACGAGATACCGCGCGGGCTGAACGTGGCCCGCATCCATATATCTTCAAGCGTAATCTTTTTCTGCGCGGACACTGCTCCGCACACCGTCGCTAATGTCAACACAACAGCAAGCAATTTTTTCATATCGTAAACAATCTTTAGTTAGTAGTACGGATAAAAGAATTGTGAATTGCCCACTGCAGGGTTTCTCCCACCCCGCAACGCAATTCACAATTCTCTTTTATTCAATCTTACAACTTCGGGCCAGCCGAAACCAAAGCCTTGCCGGCTTCGTTGTAGGTGAACTTCTCAAAATTCTTGATGAATCGCGATGCAAGGTCTTTGGCCTTGGTCTCCCACTCACAGGCACAGCCGTAGGTGTCGCGCGGGTCGAGAATCTTTGTGTCCACACCGGGCAGCGCCGTGGGCACCTCAAAGTCGAAATAGGGAATCTTCTTGGTGGGGGCTTTCTCTATCGACCCGTCAAGAATGGCATCGATAATGCCACGGGTGTCCTTGATGGAGATACGTTTGCCCGTGCCGTTCCAACCAGTGTTCACCAGATAAGCTTTGGCGCCACTCTTTTCCATGCGTTTCACCAGTTCTTCGGCATACTTGGTGGGGTGCAGCTCCAGAAAAGCCTGACCGAAACAAGCGCTGAAAGTAGGTGTAGGCTCGGTGATGCCACGCTCCGTTCCAGCCAGCTTGGCGGTGAATCCGCTCAAGAAATAGTACTTGCACTGGTCGGGAGTGAGAATACTGACGGGAGGCAGCACTCCGAAAGCATCGGCGCTGAGGAAAATCACATTCTTGGCAGCCGGGGCAGCCGAGATAGGACGCACAATGTTCTCGATGTGGTCGATAGGATAGCTTACGCGTGTATTCTCGGTGACGCTCTTGTCGGCGAAATCGATCTTGCCGTTCTCTGCCACTGTCACATTCTCCAACAGCGCGTTGCGGCGGATGGCGTTATAAATGTCGGGCTCGCTCTCCTTGTCCAGGTTGATAACCTTGGCATAGCAGCCACCCTCAAAATTGAACACTCCTTCGTCGTCCCAGCCGTGCTCGTCGTCGCCGATAAGCAGGCGCTTGGGGTCGGTCGACAGGGTGGTCTTGCCCGTGCCGCTCAGTCCGAAGAAAATGGCGGTGTTCTTGCCTTCCATATCGGTGTTGGCCGAGCAGTGCATGGCGGCAATACCCTGCAAAGGCAGGTAATAGTTCATCATACTGAACATACCCTTCTTCATCTCGCCGCCATACCAAGTGTTCAGAATCACCTGCTCACGGCTCGTGATGTTGAAAGCCACACATGTCTCGCTGTTCAGGCCCAGCTCCTTATAGTTCTCCACCTTGGCCTTGCTGGCGGTGTAGACCGTGAAATTAGGCTCGAAACTCTTCAGCTCCTCCTCGGTAGGTTTGATGAACATATTGCGCACAAAATGAGCCTGCCATGCCACCTCCATGATAAACCTCACGGCCATACGGGTGTCCTTGTTGGCTCCGCAAAAAGCGTCCACCACAAAAAGCTCTTTGCCGCTCAGCTCTTTCTTGGCCAGCGTTCTCATCTGCTTCCACACCTCCTCGCTCATAGGGTGATTGTCGTTCGGATATTCCGGTGAGGTCCACCACACCGTATTTTTCGAGTTCTCGTCCATGACGATATACTTATCCTTAGGCGAGCGTCCGGTGTAGATACCGGTCATCACGTTGATAGCATCCAGCTCCGTCAGTTGGCCTTTGTCATAGCCCGTCAGGCTGGGGTCCATCTCCATCTGGAATAGCTCCTCGTAAGAGGGGTTATAGTGGATAGTACTGACGCCTTCAATACCAAGGCGTTCGAGATCTTGTCTAATTTTATCAGTCATAATTTATCTATTTTGATTAGTAAAAATCCCTGACACAAATCGTGTCAGGGATTTGAGATTCATACTATTTTTTTTCGCGGGCCTCTTTAATTGCCGCCTGAGCCGCTGCCAGGCGAGCCACCGGCACACGGAACGGGCTGCAACTGACGTAGTTCATTCCATTCTTATAGAAGAACTCGGCAGCTGTCGGGTCGCCGCCATGCTCGCCGCACACTCCGCACTTCAGTGCCGGACGGGTGCTGCGGCCACGCTCAATGCCTATCTTCACCAGCTCGCCCACGCATTCACGGTCGAAGTTGTTGAACGGGTCGGCGGGAATAATCTTCTCGTCAACGTATGTCTTGACGATAGCGTTCACATCGTCGCGGCTGAATCCGAAGGTCATCTGCGTCAGGTCGTTGGTGCCGAAGCTGAAGAACTCGGCCACCTCGGCAATCTGGTTGGCCACCAGCGCTGCACGCGGTATTTCGATCATCGTGCCGAACTTATAAGTGAACTCCATGCCGTATTTCTCTTCCACCTCTTTCTTCACCTTGTCGGCAATGCGCTTCTGGTTGTGCAACTCGGCTGCATTGATGGTCAGGGGCACCATGATTTCGAGCATGGGGTTGAAGCCCTCCTTCATCAGTTCGACCGTGGCGCTGAACAGGGCGCGGAACTGGGTGGCAGTGATTTCGGGATAGATGATGCCCAGACGCACACCGCGCAGACCCATCATCGGGTTCACCTCGTGCATGCTCTCAATGCGGGCATGGAGAGCGTCATAGCTCAAGCCGCGGGCCTTGGCCACCTCGCGCTGTTTCTCCTCGGTCTGAGGCACAAACTCATGCAGCGGGGGGTCCATCAGGCGGAAGGTAAGAGGCCTGCCGTCCATCACCTTCAGCGTGCCCTTGGCACTCTCCTTGATATAAGGCTCCAGCTCGTCTAATGCAGCCACACGGGCCTCAAGCGAGTCGGCCAGAATCATGTTGCGCAGTTTCTCCAGCGGCACCTCGCTGTTCTCGCCATAGAACATGTGCTCAATACGGAACAGGCCGATACCCTCAGCTCCGAAATCGATAGCCTTCTGGGCATCAATAGGATTGTCGGCATTGGTGCGGACACCCATCTTGCGATACTTGTCAACAATCTTCATCAGCTTCTGGAACAGGGGATTCTCGGTGGCGTTGATCATCTTCACCTCCTCGTCATACACCCAGCCCTTCGAACCGTTCAGGCTCAGCAGGTCGCCCTCGTGGAACAGCTTGCCGTTGATGGTGACAGTGTTGTTCTCTTCCACGTTGACACGTTTCTTGCCGTAGGCATCGGTGCTCACGCTGGCTTGGTCCTTGCCAATCTCAACGGCGTCGCAACCCACAATGCAGCACTTGCCCCAACCGCGGGCCACCAGTGCGGCGTGCGAGGTCATACCGCCACGGGCGGTCAGGATGCCGTCGGCAGCGCGCATACCCTCCACATCCTCGGGGTTCGTCTCCTCGCGCACCAGGATATTCTTGATGCCGGCAGCCTGATACTCCTTAGCCTTCTCGCTCGAAAGGGCTATCACACCCACTGCACCTCCGGGGCCTGCGGGCAGACCCTTGGCAATGACGGTGTGCTTCTTCTCGTCGGCGCTGTCCAGAATGGGGTGCAGCAGCTCGTCCAGCTGGGCGGGGCTGATGCGCATCACCACCTCGCTCTCATCAATCAAGCCCTCTTTCAGCATGTCCATAGCCATGGTCAGGGCAGCCACGCCGGTGCGTTTGCCCACGCGGCACTGCAGCATATACAGCTTGCCGTCCTGAATGGTGAACTCGATATCCAGCATGTCGTGGAAATTCTTCTCGAGGGTGGCGCGGATGTCGCACAATTCTTTATATGTCTCGGGCATCAGCTCCTGCATCGAGTGCATGTGCTTGTTCTGCTCGTTCTTCGTATCGTCGTTGAGGGGGTTGGGGGTGCGGATACCGGCCACCACGTCCTCGCCCTGGGCATTGATAAGCCACTCACCGTAGAACTGGTTGTCGCCCGTGGCGGGATTGCGGGTGAAGGCAACGCCCGTGGCGCTGTTGTCGCCCATGTTGCCGAACACCATGGCCTGCACATTGACGGCGGTGCCCCAATCGTCGGGAATGCCCTCAATCTTGCGGTAGCTCACAGCCTTCTTGCCGTTCCAGCTCTTGAACACAGCCTTGATGCCACCTTCCATCTGGGCCTTGGCATCGTCGGGGAACTCCACACCCAACACCTCTTTCACCTTAGCCTTGAAGTCTTCGGCCAGTTTCTTCAGGTCGTCGGCCGTGAGCTCGGTGTCGCTCTTATAGTTATGCTGAGCCTTATACTCGTCCAGCATGTCATCCAACTGCTTGCGGATGCCCTTGCCGTCAGCGGGCTCAATGCCCTCGCTCTTCTCCATCACCACATCGGCATACATCATGATGAGACGGCGATAAGAGTCGTAAACAAAGCGGGGGTTGTTCGTCTTTTTCAACATACCGGGGATGGTCTTGGACGAAAGGCCGATATTCAGCACCGTGTCCATCATGCCGGGCATGGAACTGCGGGCACCCGAGCGGCAGCTCACCAGCAGGGGGTTCTCGGCATCGTCATACTTCATGCCCATCAGTTTCTCCACGTTGGCCATACCCTTCCACACCTCGTCCATCAGGCCGGCGGGCAGCTGGCAGTTGTTGTCATAGTATGCAGTGCAACATTCTGTGGTGATAGTTAAACCAGCAGGAACAGGAAGTCCCAGCAAGCACATTTCTGCCAAGTTGGCACCTTTTCCGCCGAGCAGATTCTTCATGTCGGCTTTTCCCTCGGCAGTCTTGCCGCCAAACGTGTAAACAAATTTAGTCATACTCTACTTATTTATAATACTCATAATTGAAAATGCAAAAATACGAATTTATTTTTAATAATTCAGGGCAAACATCCACTTCACCATAAATTTTAACAATCACCATTAACACATATCCATGCAACCCAACACTTTAAGGTAAAAATAAAGTTAATAAAAAACCATTTCACCTCCTCCGTCCCGCACCCCCAAACCCCACCTAAGCCCCCTGACGCATAGCCGTTGAGGTCTTCCGCCGTCGGCCGGGCCGCCCTCCTCCCCCACTCCTCCGCGCCGCCCGGGTGCCGCCCCCGAAGCCCCTGACTCCAAGCGACCCACCACCACATCCGGCCCTCATAAGCCGCCCGCCAACTGCCACACCGCCCTTTCAATAATCATTAATCGCTTATTATACGTGCTTTATATATTAAAATAATACCTTGCAATATAATAAATAGAAACCAAATGTAAAACAAATGTAAAATAAATAGTGGATAAGGAGCGGACCCAGAGCGAAGGAAGAGCGAAGGAGCGAATTATCTGGTGCCGCTGCTGAGGGAGTCAGATTGGGACGGCGGTGGGCGAGCTGTGGGGCAGCGGGAAGTGTGAGGGAGTTGCGGGAGGGGGAGTTGCTTGGCGGGAGGGGGAAAGGATTGTGGCGCGTGGGTGTGCTGGGGAGGGCTATGGGGTGGGCTGCGGAAGGGGTGTGGGTGGGTGTGGAAGGGGTGCGGGTGGGTTGTGGAAGGGGTGTGGGTGGGTTGTGAGGGGTGTGGAAGGGGGCTGATGTGGGGTGGCAGGGGTGGGAAGTTGGGGTGGTGGCGGGGGGGAGACGGGCGGGGGAATTAAATGCGAAAGCCTCCGAGTGGGGAGGCTTTCGTGTTATGAGATGTGTTGTAATGGATCAGGGGTTTTCTTTGGGTGTGACGCCGGTGATGATGAGCTGCACTTTGACAAATTCGTTGTCGTCTTTCTTCTTGGTGTCGAAGGCGGCTGTGGCGGCGCGCTTGATGTCGGTTGGGGTCATGCCTGAGGTTTTGATGTTGCCTTCGGGCACTCCGTTCTTGACGAAGAATTCTTTGACTGCTTTGGCGCGTTCGAGTGAGACGAGCTGGTCGTGCTCGGGGTCGATGCCGTAGGTCTGGACCCATCCTTTGATGGTGAAGGCTACGTCGGGGTGGTTTTTGAACATCTGGACGTAGTTCATCAGGTTGGAGTCGGAGGCGGGGAGGAGTTCGTATTCGTTGCCGAAGTAGATGTCGGAGATGGGGTAGACGGTGCCACGCTCGGCGCGGTAGAGTTTCATGCGCAGGAGGGTGTCTTCTTTGAAGCGGTCGGCGTTGAAGTCGTAGAAGATGGAGAAGTAGCCGTTGCGTTTGGCATAGAGGGTGTAGTTGAAGCCGGGGACGAATTTGACACGGCCGCCGCGGAAGTTCTCGTTGTGGACGATGACGCGGTTGTTGGTGTTCTTTTCGAGGATGGTGAGGTTGACGTCGACGTTTTTACGGATTTTGGGGTCGTAGAAGGAGACGGGGACTTCGAAGGCTTCGACAAAGATGGAGACTTTGATGCTGTGGCCGGAGCCTTTGGGGTTGTTGTTGTCGAGCATGATGTAGTAGACTTCGCCCTTGCGCACGTCGATGGAGCGGATGTGGCGTTTGTTGGATGCTTTGGTGAGCAGGATGTCGGGGGCGTCGTGATACATGCCGATGGTGCCTTTGGCGGCTTCTTTTTCCATGGCCATGCGGGCCTGGCGCGCGGCTTCGGCCTTGGCTTTGGCGTCGAGTTTGGGGGCGTCGGGGTCGGTGGTTTTGGTCTTTTTGGGTTTGGCCAGGAGGGAGCTGTCGACGGAGGAGAGGTTGACGGCTACGGGCAGCACTTTGTTGCACTGGATGTGGTTGCTGAAGTAGGCGTCGGTGTATTTATAGACTACCATGTCGTAGTCGTCGGCCAGGTTCTGCTGGGTGACGGCGATGTCGAGTTTGCCGTTGTAGGGTACGGTGAATTTGTACCACACGGAGTTGTGCTCGAACTCGGGGAGGTTGGGGTGCCGTTTGTCGGCCATGACTTCCATGACGCGGCCGGCGCCCTGTGGGGCGGTGGTGGGGCCGAAGGTGTGGTCCACGCTGAGGGGGATGGCAAAGAGGCAGTCGTTGCTGTTGTAGGGCAGCTGCACGAGGGGGATTTCGGGGGCTGCCTGGGCACCCTTTTTGCCTTTTTTATTCTTCTTGGACTTCTTATCTTTGGCAGATTTCGAAGTTTTTGCACTGCTTTTCGTTTTGCTCTGGGCCTGGACATCGGAATAGCCAAATATCAGAGTACAAGCAAGTAGAGCGATCAAAAAACGTTTCATATTACTATATTTGCAATTAATTTTATGAAAACTATTCAACACGCAAAGATACAACTATTTTTTGAATTGAGCGTTTTTTTTGTGAAAAAAAAGTTGCGACACTCTTCTGGCGTCTGTCCGGTGCACGGCCGGGCAGGCTCGGGCGGAGGCTTCTGCATGCCGGGTCGACAGTCGGTATGGCCCGCCCATCGGCGTGGATGGATTTGGGGACGGGCTGCCGCGGCAGCTTTGCCTTGCCCGGGAGGCGAAAACGCGTTCCTCTGCGCCCGAATTGCCGTTATTCCCTGCGGCGAGGCCGGTGACTGGCGGTGGTAAATGTCTGGCTGTTCGGGCTGTATGCTTTTTTTCATGATAGTGTGTTTATATCAAAAAAAGTATGTATCTTTGCTCCCGAATAGGAGTGTAAATTAAAAAGTTGCAAGATCCCCTCATAACGACAATAATCCCCAAAAACAGATATTATGAAAACACGTTATTTCATTGCGGCTGCTTTCGCCGCCCTGCTATTGGCCTCGGGCTGCCAGAAATTCTTCCTCGCCGCCGAATTGGTGGATGGCAAAACCTTCAATGCCGCCATCCCCAAGAATGCCAAAGCAGTGGTGTTTGAATACAATAGCTCTGTCGCTTCAGGCACACTGCTTTCCACACCTGATTCTCCTGTCCCGATTTATGGCAATCTGGACGGCACGACCTGGAGAGTCACCACAAGTGCCAGCGTGATAAACGCCAATCCCGATTGCAGTAGGATGTTCTGGGCCCGCACTCACTATGAGGCACATAGTTCTCTATTAGTTGAACCAGAATTGAATAAGATTGACTTTGGTAAAGGGTTCAGTACATGGAATGTTACGGATATGCACGAAATGTTTGCTAACTGTTTCGATCTGTACAGTCTTGACCTATCTAATTTCTACACCGAGAATGTGACGAATATGAGCAGTATGTTTTATAATTGCGAAAGCCTGAATAGTCTTGACATCTCCAACTTCAACACCAAGAATGTGACGAATATGAGCAGTATGTTTTTAAACTGTATGAACCTGAGAAGTCTTGATGTCTCCCACTTCAACACTAAGAATGTGACGAATATGAGCAGTATGTTTGCTGGCTGTGGCGAACTTACAAGTCTTGATGTCTCCAACTTCAACACCAAGAATGTGACGAATATGAACAGTATGTTTGCTGGCTGTGGCGAACTTACAAGACTTGATGTCTCCAACTTCAACACCGAGAAGGTGACAAGTATGGGCGGGATGTTTGCAAATTGTATGAGTCTGAGAAGTCTTGATCTCTCCAACTTCAACACCAAGAATGTGACGAATATGGGCGGCATGTTTATTGACTGTCGTTTCCTGACAGTTCTTGATGTCTCCAACTTCAACACCCAGAATGTGACGAATATGCGCGGTATGTTCGAATATTGTTACTGGCTGGAAAGCCTTGACCTCTCCCATTTTAATATGAGCAGGGTGACTGATAAATATGATATGTGCCGTGGGCTATCCCACGCTTCCCGACATTGCACCATAACATGCCCATTGTCAGTAGAAAAAGCCATTAAAGAAGTTGACCCATATTACAACCCATCAGATAGCGATCATTGGAATTACTATTATTCAGGACTCCCCACAAGCGGAGTCACCTTCACTTGGGTGAGACCTACATCCGAGTAAGGTGGCGGATATTCGCTTTGCCGCATAGATAAAGGACGCTGCTGGCCATGACTTGCAGCGTCCTTTTTTCTATTTGCTGCCGGGGGTAATTGTATACCCTATATTCTCACAGAGACGGTACTGCCCTATTTCATCATACTCCCAGCCCATCTGATGAGGGAAGAGTGCGGTGGCGGGCTGTGGTTTGCTGCAATAGGGAGAGCAACCGCAGCAGCCCCTCCCCTTTTGATAGGGGGTATCAAAAAAGCGGTATCCGAGGGGGACACCGCTTTGGGGTATTTGCCACTGTGGCGTGGGATTATTACTTGAGGTATTTGTCGAACCAGTCGATGAAGTTGCGATGCCAGAGGAGGCTGTTCTGGGGACGGAGGACCCAATGGGTCTCGTCGGGGAAGTAGAGGTAGCGGGCTTCGAGGCCACGGAGTTTGGCGGCGTTGTAGGCTGCCATGCCCTGGGAGGCCACGATGCGGAAGTCGAACTCGCTGTGGACAACACAGATGGGGGTGTTCCACTTGTCGACAAAGAGGTGGGGGGAGTTGGCATAGGAGTGGGCAGTCTTGGCGTTTTTGACCCAGTAGGGGCCGCCGAGGTCCCAATTGGTGAACCAGTACTCCTCGGTCTCGAGGCACTGCTGCTCGAAGTTGAACATGCCGTTGTGGGCGAGGAAGGCTTTAAAGCGGTGGTTCTCATTGTGGCCAGCCAGCCAGTAGATGCTGTAGGCACCGAAGGAGGCGCCACAGGCACCTATGCGCTCAGCGTCGATCTGGGGAACGTTCTTGGCAAAATAGTCGGTAGCGGTCATGTAGTCTTTCATGCAGAGTCCGCCGTAGTCGCCGCTGATTTCCTCACACCAGGCGGTGCCGAAGCCGGGGCATCCGCGACGGTTGGGGGCGATGACGAAGTAGCCGGCGCCGCTCATGACTTCGAAATTCCAGCGGGTGCTCCAGAACTGGGAGACCATGCTCTGGGGGCCGCCTTCGCAGAAGAGGAGGGCGGGATAGGTCTTGGTGCTGTCGTAGTCGTAGGGATAGATAAGCCATACGAGCATCTCTTTGCCGTCGGAGGTGGGAATCCAGCACTCCTCGGTGCGGCCCATGCGGACCTGGGAGAGGACCTCGGTGTTGATGGAGGTGAGCTGCTTGCCGGTCTGGTTCTCGCCATTGAGGGTGTAGCAGAAAATTTCGGCGGGATGCTGCATGGAGACCTCGGTGGCAAAGATGTTGTTGCCGCAGAGGGTGAAGCCGTTGATGTCGTGGCAGGCCTTGGTGACCTGACGGATGGCTTTGGTGTTGACGTCGAAGGCGAAGATTTCGTTCATGCCGCGATACATGACGACGGCGGCCAGCTGGCTGTCGTCGTCGCTCCAGCTGATGCCGCTGACGCCGTAGTCGAAGTCGGCGGTGTAATCGGTGCGCTGGTTGGTGGAGAGGTCGAGGACCATAAGGCGGAGCTTATCACTCTCATAGCCGTCGTGCTCCATGCTTTCCCAGGCTATCTTCTTGCCGTCATGGCTGAAGACGGGGTTCTGGTCGTAGCCCATGATGCCGTCGCTGATGTTGACGGTGGAGCGGTCGGCAATGGTGTAGAGGTAGATGTCGCTGTTGGTGCTGAGGGCATAGTCTTTGCCGGTCTTGGCGCGGCAGGTGTAGGCTATGCGGCTGCCATCGGGCGAGAAGTTGAACTGCTCGACGCCACCCCAGGGACGCATGGGGCATTCGTAGGGTTTGGAGCCGATGACATCGACGGCGCTGGTGAGGTCGACACCCTTATCGGAAAGGGGTGCGAGGAAGATGTGGGGGTACTCGTCGACCCAGCTGTCCCAATGGCGGTACATGAGGTCCTCGTTGATGCGGCCAGTGGTCTGGTCGAGGCCGGCATAGAGTTTCTGCAGGTGGTCGGGACGCTGCACGGGGAGGTCGCTGATGTAAAGAATCTTGTCACCCTGTGGGGAGATCTTGAATCCTTCGAGACCGGACTCGACGGTGGCAAGGACTTTCTCCTTTTTGCTGTCAATGTTGATGGAGACGATGTTGTTGCCACGGGCAAAGAGGAGGGTGTTGTCGTTGAGCCAGACGGGATTGAACTCGCTCTCGGGTGTGTGGGTGATACGGAGGGCCTGTCCGTCACCCTCGAGGGTGAGGAGATAGAGCTCGGCATTGCCTTTGTTTTTGGCCATGTCGTAGTAGGTGTTGGCATAGACCAGGCGGGAGCCGTCGGGGCTGACGGCGAACTCGCCCATTTTGCCCAGTTGCCACATGACTTCGGGGGTGAAACGCCCGTTTTCGATTGTTGCCACAGGCTTGTCGATAATGTCGGTCGAGGCCTGTTGTTTGGATTTGCAGCCCACGACCAACAGGAGCGCGGCTGCCACGATGATAAATGTCTTTTTCATTTGTGACGAGATATTATTTTTTGCAAAGGTACGATTTTTTTCATGAACGGTGAAAAAAAACTTATTGGATATCGTGGAAAAATAGTATTTTTGCAGATTGATAGAACGGCAACAGAACGGAGAAAATGTACGAAAAAGTGCTTGATAGCCAAAAGGTAACATTGTGTCGGCAATGGATGGCCGAGGGGCAGAATATTCTGCTGGTCTCACATACCAATGCCGACGGCGATGCTTGTGGCAGCATACTGGGAATGGCTTTTATGCTCGACCAGGCCACGGGCGAAGGCAGCAGTGTGACGCCGGTGTTGCCCAACGGATGCCCGAAACAATTCGGCTGGCTGCCGGGGGCGGACCGCATTGTGAGCGGTCAGAAAGAGCGCCAGCGGTGGAGAGAGCTGCTGGCCGAGGCTGACTTGATAGTGTGTATGGATATGAACGCCTGCTCCCGGACCGACATGCTGGCCGAGGAGCTGAGGGAGAAACGGTGCCGCAAGGTGCTGATAGACCATCACCACAACCCCGCCACCGAGGAGTTTGACCTGATATTCTCGATGCCTGAGATTTCGAGCACGTGCGAACTTGTGGTCTGGCTGTCAGAACTGCTGTGGGGCGACCGCTACATGGGTCGCGAGGCCGCCACTTGCCTCTACACCGGCCTGAACACGGACACGGGCGGTTTCGCCTTCAGTTGCGAACAGCCCAGCTGTTTCGAGGCCGCCGCCAAGCTGGTGAGGTACGACATCCATCCCAGCGAAATCCATAACTGCATTGTGAACACCTTCACCACCAACAGGATGTTTTTCTACGGCTTTGCCCTGAGCCAAAGGATGCGCATCTACCCCGAGCAGCGGGTGTCCGTGATGGCCTTCTCGCTCGACGACCAGAAACGTTTTGGTGTGAGCGGTGAGGACATGGAGGGGCTGGTGAACTACACGTTGCTGATGAAGGAGATAGAGGTGGGAGCCTTGCTGCGGGAAGAGGTGGGACGGACTAAGGTGTCGCTGAGGTCAAAATATGGTGTTGACGTAAATAAGATAGCCCAGCGGCTGGGAGGCGGCGGACATACCAAAGCCTCGGGCGCCACATGCCAAATGCCTTTGGGCGATACACTGAAGGCCGTGGAGAAAGAGTTAGGAATAACGAATGTCGAACCTGTAGGACTTGAGATAGAGCAATGAAAAGCCACAATATCATATTAGGATTGGCCTTGGCAGCCACTGCCCTGGTGGCAGCCTGTGGCGACCGGATTCCCACCATCGAACTTGAGTCGGACAAAACCGCCGCCGTGAAGGAAAACATGATCAATGCCAACAAGGTGGTGATTCAGTCCGAAGCCACTCAGATCGATGCCTATCTGCAACGCCGAGGCTGGAAACCGACACCGCTGCGCTGCGGAGCCTGCTACTTGCTGGATAAGAAAGGCAACGGCGGCAATGTGCAACCCGACGACACGGCGGTGGTGACCTACCGCCTCGAAGCACTGGACGGCACCCCCATATACCGACATCAGACCGACACCCTGGTGGTGGGTCGGCGAGAGGTGACCGTAGCCTTAGACGACGTGCTGGAGCAACTGACCTACGGGAGCACGGCATGGCTGATAGCCCCCTCCAACACGGCCTACGGCGTTGTGGGTGATGGCGACCGGGTTGCATCACGTACACCGATAATATATCACATTCAAGAAATAAAAAAGAAATAACAACATAATTATTTATCACACAAAATGAAAAAAACATTATTGTTTGCCTCTTTGGCACTGTCAATGGCCGCCTTTATGACGGCTTGCAATTCCAACAAGTTCAAGCAGACCGAGAACGGCCTTCTGTACCGTTTCGAGACCCAGAATAGCGAAGGTGCCCAGCCCCAGTCCGGCGATTTGCTGGTGGGCGAGCTGGTTCTGCGCATCGAGAACGACACCCTCTTCAGCAATGTCGGCAACCCCGACCGCATTTTCCAGGTGGCTGAAGAGCCCATGTTCAAAGGCGACATCGTGGAAGGTCTGAAAATGATGCATGTGGGCGACAAGGCCATCTTCAAGATTTCGGCCGACTCTATCGGCAACTTCATGATGGAGAGCCAGATGCCCCCGCAATACAAGAAGGGCAGCGGCCAGTTCTTATACTATGAGATTTCTCTGATGGACCTCGTCACCAAGGACGAGCTGGCCCAGGAGCAGGCCAACTTCATCGAGGAGATGAACCAGCGCAAAGAAAACGAGTCCGCCACGCTGGCCAAATACATTGCCGACAACAACATCACTGTGAAGCCCACCAAGAGCGGCCTCTATGTCATCGTGAATAAGAAAGGCGACGGCCCCAAGGTGGCCGCTGGGAAAAAGGTGTCCGTGAACTACACCGGCCGCCTGCTCGACGGCACCCTGTTCGACACCAGCCGTGAGACCGACGCCCGCGAAGCCAACAAGGTTCAAGAAGGCCGCGAGTACGGTCCCATGACCTACACCGTGGGCAGCCAGCCCATGATCAAAGGTTGGGAAGAAGGCATCATGGGTCAGCCCGCCGGCAGCGACATCACCCTCGTCATGCCCTCCGAACTGGCCTATGGCGGCCGTGGCGCCGGCAAAGACATCCTGCCTTACAGCCCGCTGGTGTTCAACCTGACTATCGAATCGGTCGAATAAGACTTTTTTATGGAGAGCGGAATACAAGCGCTATTCCGCTTTCCATCCTTATCCATCTCACTTCTCAGGACTTCAAATACTTCCAATACGATGAAAAATATTGTGATTTTCGGGGCTCCTGGTGCTGGAAAAGGCACCCAGAGCGATTTTATTGTTGAGAAATACGGTCTCACACATATTTCCACGGGCGACCTGCTGCGCAAGGAGATAGCCGACAAGACCCCCCTGGGGCTGCGCATCAAAGACATCATGGATGCGGGGCAACTGGTGAGCGACGACATAGTGGTGGAAATGATTGACAACGCCATCGGGCGCGACACAAAAGGCATACTCTTTGACGGATTCCCCCGCAATGTGGCCCAGGCCGAGACCCTCGACCGTCTGCTTGCCAAACATGGCCGCACCCTCACCTGCATGGTGCGCCTCGATGTGCCCCGCGAGGAGCTGATCCGCCGCATGCTGGAACGCGCCAAAGTGAGCGGCCGCAGCGACGACAACGAGGAGACCATCAAAAACCGACTGGTAGAGTACGAAAACAAGACCCTGCCCGTGGCCTCATACTACGAAAAGCAGGGCAAGGAGGTTAAAATCAATGGCCTGGGCGACATCAAGCGTATCTCGCTCGACATAGCCAACGCCATCGACAGCCTCTGACCCACCCAACGCAAAACGCTAAGGGCTGTCTACCCCAAGGCCGACAGCCCTTTTTCATAGACACAAAAATACAGTAAACAACCCCTTGTTCAAGACATGACCTCCAACTTTGTTGACTACGTCAAGATCTTCATCCGCTCAGGCAAAGGCGGCGCCGGTTCAGCCCATCTGCTCCGCGTGAAATACAACGCCAAAGCCGGCCCCGACGGCGGCGACGGCGGTAGAGGCGGACACGTAATACTCCGTGGCAACAGCCAGCGGTGGACTTTGCTGCACCTTAAATACACCAAGCACGTTTTTGCCGAAAACGGACAAAACGGGGGCGAAAACCTTTGCACCGGCCGCACCGGTGCCGACCAGATTCTCGACGTGCCGCTGGGCTGCATCTGCCGCGACGCCGAGACTGGCGAGGTGCTGGGCGAGGTGACCGAAGACGGGCAGGAAATAATCATCGCCAAAGGAGGCCGTGGAGGCCTGGGCAACGACCATTTCAAATCCCCCACCAACCAGACACCCCGCTATGCCCAACCGGGCGAGCCGGCCGTGGAGCGGTGGGTAATCATCGAGCTGAAGGTGTTGGCCGATGTGGGGCTGGTGGGTTTTCCCAATGCCGGGAAATCAACCTTCCTTAGTGTGGTGTCCGCCGCCAAGCCCGAAATTGCCGACTACCCCTTCACCACCCTTGTGCCCAACCTGGGCATAGTGAAATATCACGACCACCAGTCGTTCTGCATTGCCGACATACCCGGCATCATCGAAGGAGCCAGCGACGGCAAAGGTCTCGGCCTGCGTTTCCTGCGCCACATTGAGCGCAACTCCATCCTCCTGTTCATGGTCAGCTGTGAGCAGCTCGACATAGCCCGCGAATACAACATCCTGCTCGAGGAGCTGCGCAAATATAATCCCGAACTGCTCGACAAGCAACGTGTGCTGGCCATCACCAAGAGCGACATCATCGACGAGACCATGATGCAGCAGCTGCAACAGCACCTGCCCGCCGACATAGACCACATCTTCATCTCCGCCGTGACGGGCTATCATATCCCCGAACTGAAAGACCTCCTTTTCCAAAAGCTGCAAGCCAATGTCGCATCTTGAGCAGATAGACACCACAGCCTTCTACTGGATTAACCAGCACCACAACACCCTTGCCGACTGGGTGCTGTGGACCACCAGCCAACCCTGGTCGTGGGCCATCGTGCTTGTGGCAGCCTTCTGCCTCACCACGCTGCGCAAAGAGCCCCGCCGCTGGTGGCTCGTCCTGTTGGGCATCGTCCTCTGCTTCCTCCTGGCCGACCGCCTGTCGGTGGTCTGTTTCAAAGACGTTTTCTGCCGCCTGCGGCCTTGCCAGTCGCTCGAAGGGGTACGCATGTTCCGCACCTCCTGTGGCGGGCTTTACGGCTTTGTCTCCTCCCATGCCGCCAATGTCTTTGCCTTAGCCACATTCCTCAGCCTCCGTTTCCGCGGCAAGACTGAACGCTCGTGGCTCTTCACCCTTCTCATCTTCCTGTGGGCTGTGGTGGTTTGCTATTCCAGACCCTATCTGGGCAAGCACTATCCCGGCGACGTGGTGTGTGGCGCAGCCCTCGGCCTCTGCATCGGCATAGCAGTTTTTTATCTCGCCCAATTCATTGACAACATGCTCTATAAGCACAACCTATCAAAAAAATCTGCACAATGATGAAACAAAAAACAGACTTTTGCGTATATACGGGCGTGCTTACTTATTTCAAAGATGTATTTGACGGGACGTCTCCCATGCGGGGGCGTTCTCGTTTTTTTATAGCATGAGTATAACAACAACAAACACAACAGCCAAATGACATTCTTAGACATCCTCATCGCCATCCCCCTTGCCTATTATATCTACAAAGGGTGGAAACGCGGCATTATTTTCGAACTGGCCACCCTCCTGGGCATCCTTGCCGGAATATGGGCCTCTGTTCACCTCTCCACATGGGTGGCCGAAGCACTCAAACTGGAGGGCGAAGGCTCCGTGCTGATAGCTTTCTTCATCACCTTTATGGGCGCCATCGTCATAGCCTATTTTCTGGGCAAAGTGGTCGAAGGGCTCTTCAAAATGGTCAAAGCCGAATTCCTCAACAAGCTGCTCGGCTCGGTATTGGGCATGCTCAAATGCCTTATCATCATCAGCATCCTCCTCAACTTCATCCTCCTCATCGATCGCAACCACGTCATCATCACCCCCAAAGTGCAGGAGGTGAGCATTCTCTACAAACCCACCTACACCATAGGCAACAAACTGTCACAAAGTCTTAAAACCTACATCCTGGAGAAGCGCGAAGAGCTGTCGCAACAAAACAAAGACCAACAAGCATGCTGATTCTCGCCCCCATGCAGGGACTCACCGAACTCATGTTCCGCAAAGTGTACCACCAGTGTTTCCCCGGTGCTCTCGATGCGGCCATCTCCCCTTTCCTCTCTCTCACCCATGGCAACCTTGCCGATGCATGGAAAAAGATAGACGATGTGCTGCCCGAAGCCAACGCCGACTCCCTTCCCGTCATTCCCCAAATCCTTGGTAAAGAGCCCGTCGAGTTTGTCGACCTTGCCAACCGCCTCTTCGACATTGGCTACACCGAAATCAACTGGAACATCGGCTGCCCCATGCGGCGCGTCACCGCCAAACACCGCGGCAGCGGCATACTCCCCTACCCCGACGAAGTCCACGCCATACTCGACTACATCATCCCCCGCCTCCACCCCTCCCTGAGCATTAAGATGCGCCTCGGCCTCCACCTCCCCGACGAGATATTCCCCCTCATCCCCATCCTCAACGACTACCCCCTCCGCACCATCACCATCCATCCCCGCACCGGCAAACAGCAATACTCAGGCCAGGTAGACCTCGACACCTTCCAGCGTGCCCTCCCCCTCATCCGTCACAAAGTCATCTACAATGGCGACATCTGCACCCCGGCCGACTACCGGCGCATCCGCCAGCGTTTCCCTCAAATCGACGACATCATGATAGGCCGTGGCATCTTGTTCGACCCTCTCCTCCCCCTCCGCATCAAACACAACCAACCCGACGACCTGCAGGCCACCCTCCACTTCGTCCTTGCCCTCACCGACGCCATTGCCCAACTCCCCATCCGCGAGGAAAGCCGTATGCGCAAAACCAAAGAATACTGGTGCCTTGTCCGCCGCAGCCTCCCCATCACCGAGCAGCAGTCCCTCACCGTCCTCCACGCCCAAACACCCGCCGAAACCAGCCTCCGACTCCATGCCATTCTCGACTCCATTTAACACAACATCAACCCCTATCCCCCTGTCAGCGAAAAAATATTTCTAAAATATAATAAAAAACCTCCATCCCCGTTATAAACAACAATGAAACACCAAACACTCATAGCCCTGCTACTCTTGCCCCTTTTCGCGGCAATGACCGGATGCAACCACAGCACCCCCACTGACGACATGTCTAACGAGGAAATCCTCCAAGTGCTGGACATCAAAATACACAAAAACCCCAAGGACGACAACCTCTACTACGACCGCGCCAAAATCTATCTCGACCTGAACCGCGTCAACGACGCCATAGCCGACCTCTCGCGGGCCGTCTCCATCAACAACAAAGAGTTCAAATACCACATGCTCCTCGGCGACGCCTACTTCGCCAACGGCAACGTCGAAAAAAGCTACCAAAGCCTCCAGCGCGCCCTCGAACTCGAACCCGAAAGCCAAGAAGCCTTCCTCAAACTGGGCGAGATAGCCTACTACAGCCGCGACTACGACCGCGCCATGGAAAACCTCAGCAAAGTCACCGCCCACGACCCCCAAAACCGCACCGCCCTCTTCATGAAAGGATTCATCTACAAAGAAACCGGCGACACCAGCAATGCCATCATCCTCCTGCGCAAAGTGTGCGACCTCCACCCCGACTACGCCCCCGCCTTCGAGGAACTCGGCATGCTCTACGCCGACCACCACGACCCCCTGGCCGTCGAATACCTCAACACCGCCCTCCGTCTCGAACCCAACAACACCAACGCCCTCTACGGCCTTGCCATGTTCTACCAAAACCTCAACCAACCCGAAAAAGCCGAAGAACTCTACAAACAAATCCTTGACATAAACGCCAACCACAAGGAAGCCTGGCACAACCGGGGCTACATCCAACTCTTTACCTACGGCGACTACCCCCTGGCCATCGAACACCTCACCCGCGCCATCCAGTGCGACAGCAACTTCATCGAAGCCTGGACCAACCGCGGATGCGCCTACGAACTCCTCGGCGACAACAAGCACGCCCGCGAAGACTTCATGGCCGCCCTCCTCATCGACCACACCTTCCAGCCCGCCATCGACGGCCTCGACCGCATCAAATGATTTAAAACAAACATTCAAATAATACAATTATGAGCACATTAAAAGGACGCAACCTCATCTCCATCACCGACTTCTCCAAAGAAGAATACATCGAAGTGCTGGACATTGCCGAAGAATTCGAAAAGAATCCCAAGCAGCGCATTCTGAGCGACAAAGTAGTCGCCACCCTCTTCTTCGAACCCTCCACCCGCACACGTCTCAGCTTCGAAAGCGCTGCCAACCAGCTGGGTGCCCGCATCATCGGCTTCAGCGACCCCGGCGGCACCAGTGTGCAAAAAGGGGAATCGCTCCACGACACCATCGTCATGGTCTCCAGCTACGCCGACCTCATCGTCATGCGCAACCCTAAGGAAGGCTCCTCTCGCTACGCCTCCGAAGTGGCCACCGTGCCCGTCATCAACGCCGGCGACGGCGCCAACCAGCACCCCACCCAATGCATGCTCGACCTCTACTCCATCCGCAAAACACAAGGCACCCTCGAAAACCTCAACATCGCCTGCGTCGGCGACCTCAAATACGGCCGCACCGTCCACTCCCTCGTCCAAGCCATGTGCAACTTCAACGCCACCTTCCACCTCGTCTCCCCCGAAGAGCTGAAACTCCCCTCCTCCGTCAAGATGAGCATCAAAAACGCCGGCCTCAAATACTACCAATACACCGACATCCAGAGCGTCATCCCCACCGCCGACATCATCTACATGACCCGCGTCCAGCGCGAGCGCTTCCCGGATCCCCTCGAATACGAACGCGTCAAAGACAGCTGCATCCTCACCGCCTCCATGCTCCAGGGCTGCAAACCCAACATGCGCGTGCTGCACCCCCTGCCCCGCGTCAACGAAATCACCACCGACGTCGACAGCACCCCCTACGCCTACTACTTCCGTCAGGCCCAGAACGGCGTCTACGTCCGTCAGGCACTCATGGCCGCCATCCTCGGAGCCAGATAACCCAACCCCATCACAATTAACAACACAACAACCACAATAACAACAATCATCATGGACACAAAGAAAGAACTCGTCGTCTCCGCCATCGAGAACGGCACCGTCATCGACCATATCCCCACCGAGTCCGTCTACCAAGTCATCCACCTCCTCGGCCTCGAAGAATACAAAGACGAAGTACTCATCGGCAACTACCTCCAAAGCTCCAAACTGGGACGCAAAGGCATCATCAAAATCAAAAACAAACACTTCACCAAAGACGAAGTGAGCATGGTGGCCCTCGTGGCGCCCTCCGTCACTATCATCACCATCCAGGACTACAAAGTCATCGAAAAATTCTCCACCGAAATCCCCGACCACGTCGAGAACCTCGTCAAATGCGCCAACCCCAAGTGCATCACCAACAGCGAAGCCGTTCCCACCAAATTCGACATCGTCGACAAGCAGAACCTCAAACTCCGCTGCCACTACTGCGAAAAATTCACCACCAAGGAAACCCTCCACTTCATCCACTAATCCCCCCGCGCCCCACGCCGACAACAACCCTCACAAACACTCCCGCACCATGAGAAAATACTACGTCTCCCTCACCCTCATGACCATCGTCATGGTCCTGGCCGCCTTCTGCACCCTCTGGTTCGCACAAGGCATCTTCCAGACCATCTTCCCCCTCATTCCGCTCTATTTCGCCCTCGTCACCGGCCTGCAACACTACGCCGTAGTGAAAAGCTTCTACAAAGACCCCCGCACCTTCGTCAAAAACTTCCTCGGGCTCACCGTCGGCACCCTCTTCCTCCACCTCGTCCTCCTCTGCACCTGGGCCTTCACCCACATCCCCCAGGCTCGCACCTTCATCCTGGCCTTCTGCATCTGCTACATCGCCTACCTCGCCTTCGAAACCATCGCACTCGTCATCCTCGTCAAAAACCAACGCCAGCAATAACCCACACCCCTCTCACAACAAAGGGCAGCCTCCACGCGGAGGCTGCCCTTTGCTCATTCAGCGGCGGGCCCTCAATTATTCACCACCTTCTTATACACATTGCCCTGCGGCGTCTGCATCTCCACAATGAATATCCCCTTATAGGGAAGCGCCAGCGTAGTGCTGCCACCCTGCGGGAGCTGCTGTGCCAACCGCTGTCCCGTCACCGAGTAAAGCGTCATCTCCCGCACAGCCAAACCGCCGAAATCAACCACACAGCGGCCATTGGCCGGATTGGGGCTGAGCGTCACCGCCTCCGCCAACACCTCATTCACCGAATGCGGCGTGAGCGAGTCGGTCGTAAACTGCAAATAAGCCCAAGTGCTCGTCGACGTGTCGCCACACTCCGACCGCACATAAAAATCATACGTCGTGCCCGGCGTCAGGTCAACCACCACCGCCGAACTGTCCGTAACCGTAAAATGCACACCCCTGCCACGGACAAAACCGGCAGGACCCACCTCCACCATCCACTTGTCCGGAACCACCGTGCTGCTCCACTTCACCACCGCATGCACCGTCGAAATGGCATCCAGCCACACATCCGTCACCCTTCCGCACGACCCGTCGCGCTGCACAATCGTCAAACTGTCCAGAAACAGCTTCGACCCCCTCGCACGATTCTTCTCATTGGCCGACGATATGGCAATCACCACCAGCGAGTCGGCCTCCACAAAAGCATACTCAGCCGGGTAATACTCATTCAACGTATAATAATCCATCTCGAAAGGCTCGTAATACGTAGTGTCATACAGCTGGAATAGATTCTTCGACCCAGCACCCACAAGCATCCTGCGGCCCAGAATCGGGTCGTAATAAGTGCCCAACGCCACCAGCGTGCCATTATCGTCAATATCGCCGCTCCCGTTGCCGTCGATATATTTATACATGCCGCGCAACCGGTTGAACTCAAAACCATTCAGCGGCGCGCCGCCAGTCAGCAACTCGTTCAGGTCGGTAGTGTCCACCAACTCCAGCAGCCACGACAAATCGCCCTCATTATCCGACAACCTTTCCATCAGGGGCAGGATCTTCATCAAATCCACCTCGGCGTTGACCACAATCGAAGGAATCACCTCAGCCTGCAAAGACGAATCCAGCAGCTGACCCACCAACGTTGTGGCAATAGGCGAAAGCACATCGCCCAGCAGGAACGACTCAGCCATCAGTCCCGACTGCCCCTGCGGAGCATGCAGCGAATCGCGCGCCACCTTGCACACCGGCACCGAAAAATTGATCGGCAGCGTAAAGCCCATATAACTGACCGTATCGTTCATACTGAACATCGGGGCATGCCACCCCTCCGGCAACGTGTAAGCGCCATACAGCGGAATCGGCAGCGTCATCACCTCCGCCGAGTCGCCCGGATATTCAATCCATTCCTCAAAATTGCCATACTCGACAGGCACAATCGAGTCTCTCGACTGGGCATACACGCAATCCGCCATGCCCACCAGAATTACTGCCAACAATGCAGCACTGAAAAACTTTTTCATAATATGTAAAACATTAATATTTAAGCAATAATCAAAACACTACAGGTTTAATCACATCTGCAAAGGTACAACTTTTTTTGGTATTTAAAAAAAAAGTTGTACCTTTGCATCACCAATCAAGAGAGCGAAACACTCCCAACACACTGATAATCAATGGAGAGGTGCCGGAGTGGTCGATCGGGGCGGTCTCGAAAACCGTTGACCAGCTTGCTGGTCCCAGGGTTCGAATCCCTGCCTCTCCGCTGAGCGTGGGTGCTGCGCACAAGATGGCTCCAGCCCATGTAAACAGATTATCAGAACAATCTCCGCCTCAAGCCCGGCCTGGGGCGGAACTTTTTTATACCTCTGATGCCCCATCGCCCATAGCCCCCACCCTACCACCAAGAGACAACCCCATCACTTACTCAAAACATAATATCTTCTTGCACAAGACAATATTTCTTGACAAGAAACCAAATAGAGAATAAATGGAGACAAAATAGAAAATAAATAGAGTATAAATAGCGACCGTGCAACGACGCTGGAGCGGACCTGGCGCACCGGAGGTGGGAGGTCAGGACTGAATGGAGGCGAGGCGGGTGCGGCGCAAGGCCTCATGGCTGCCGAAGCCCACGCCGTCCACGTCCTCCATCAGCAGGTAGCAGGTGCCGTCCTGCTGGCCGTCCTCGGTCACCAACTCTATCTCCACCACCGTGTCGTTGAACGAGGCAATCCAGCCAAAGAACTGCATGTCGAACTGCGTGCCCACTTCGGCCATCAGATGTTCCTGTTGGCAGAGGGTGAGGGCCACCGTGAAGAGGTCCAGCTCTGACCAATAGCCCTGCGGCAGGTCGTATTTCGTCGGTTTGGGCTTGATGAAACGCATCATGTTGCGGAGATAGGTGGTCCCCTTCTGCAGGCGGATGATGCTGTCGATGCGCTTGACATAATAGCCGTCGTCGAGGTCGTTCTCGCTGAAAGCGTGGACGAGGTATTCCATTTCCGAACAGGCCACGACAAAGCCCACGCCGAAATGGGTGTTGTCGTCGGCATTGGTGTAGATTTCTACCAGCTCATTGGTATTGCAGAGTTTGCTTAATACATCTTCCATGATTGCGAGTGTTTTGTTGTTAAGTCCTTCACTGGGCAGGCCGCACAAAGCGGCGCGCCACGGCATCACGACTGGGACAAAAAAAGCGACAAACCTTTGGGATTTATCGCTTTCCGTACCGCATACCAGAGTCGAACTGGTGATCTACTGCGTGAGAGGCAGTTGTCCTGGACCACTAGACGAATGCGGCTTTTATCAGGTGATTTCCCTTTCGAAATCGAGTGCAAAAGTACAACTTTTTTCCGACATGGCAAATTTTTTCTTCCATTCTTTTCGAATAATAACATCTAATAACTAATAATCAACATCTTAAAATATGAATATTTTTCACTCAGAGGCATTCAGTAAGGCCACAAAATGGCCATTGAGGCTCTTATTATTAAAAAAATCGCCCTGTCTCAGACATACTCCGCACCCACTTTTCCCCTTTTTTTCGATTCCAACAGGGCTACATCAGTACCTCTCATCACCCTAACCATTTTTTCTTACATGTCGGAGATTTTTCGTATCTTTGCAACTTGAAATTGATTCAATCCCCGTAACAGATGAATCAAGCGAACATTCAATAACTACAACAGGAACAAAACGATATTTTGGAATAGAAATACTACAACTAATGCACCATCATCCCTTAAATGGACGATAATGAGGCTCTTTTTGTAGAACAATTACAATAAATAAGATTCAAACGGCATGATACGCGATTTTTGGGTGAAGAATTTTTTTTCCATACGCGACAGACAGGGATTGAGTTTTGTTGCTAAGGGACCGGCATCGGAGCTTGTGGCAGAAGTCGCCGAAGGGGTATTCCTGTATAAGCTGGGAGTCTTATATGGTGCAAATGCTTCGGGGAAATCGAACATGCTGATTGCACTGAACGAGGTATTCCACCTGTTGATTCAGTCTTACAGTGATGCTACAAAGAAGATACGTGGTTGTGTTCCTTTTGCACTTACAAAGGATGAGCCCACAGAGATGCATGTGTCGTTCTATGCTCACGGCATAAGATATGACTATGACATCACCTTCAACGAAAGGTTCATACTGAGCGAGGTGTTGTACTATTATCCCAAGAAGACGAGGGCTTTGTTCTATGAACGTCATTTTGTTGGAGAGAATCTGCAAGCAGAGATTAAGTTTGGCGACTTGCGCCTGCACGCCAAGACACAGAAAAGCATCCGAGAAAACACGTTGAACAATCATAGCGTCCTGTCGGTATGCAGAAAATCAGCACAGAAGGAAGACATCGCTCCATTTAATGAACTTCATGGCTGGCTTATGGACCATTATCATGAAGTGGACGGCGACGAGGACAAAGGGGTTGTTGATATTCTTACTGATGCATTCCAAAACGAGAAAAAGCACCGGTTCTACGACACCATGTTGCAGAAAGCCGATTTGAACATATCGACATTCAAGCCTATAATTGAAGACCGCGTTGTGCCCAAAGAGCTGCGTGAGATTGTTCAGAAAGATGGCTTGCCCAAAGACCTGATGGAATCGCTACTGAAACCAACAAAGAATTCAATTGCGTTCGAAAACCACTCGGCAGATGGAGGTTTTGACATCCCCCTTAAATGGCAGTCGAAAGGCACACTGAAGTACATCCGCATACTGGATGCACTATTCGACATGATAACGGGTTCCCATGTCTACTATCTGGATGAATTGGGCGAGGACTTGCACTACGATTTATTGTTCTACTATTTGAATGTCTTCATCTTCAACTCTGACAAATCGCAGCTAATCATCACCAGCCAGGATACGACCCTCTTGTCGCAGGACCTGATTAATGAGAACCGGGGTGTGGTCTGGTTCGTCGAAAAAAACAAAGAGACGGCTTCATCCGAATACTCCCGCGGCGATTCATTCGGACTACACAAGAACCTGTCTCTTTACAACTCATACCGGATTGGACGGCTTGGAGCGAAACCCGAACTGGGCAGTATCTTTATAAACATGTAGGACTATGGGCAAGCTGCAGCAAAGAGTGCTTATTCTGGGTGAAGGGGAAACGGAATTCTATTATTTCAAGTCCCTGAACGATGTGTATAAGCGGATAGCCATTAAACCTGACTACCCTAAGCACACGAATATCCGGGAACTGGGCGCAAAGATTGCCGAGGGAGTGGAGCTGGGCTACAGTTCCATCTACTGCATAATTGACATGGACACAAAAGACAGGGAGCCTGAGCGTACACAATATCAGAGATTAAAGGCGAAATACTCGAAGCCCATCAGAAAGCCGAAGAAAGGGATTTACTGCCAGGTTGAATTCTTTGAGACCCACCGATGCACCGAGCTCTTTTTCTTATACTATTTCCGCTACACGTCAAAGCACCACACAGACCAAAAGGACCTGCTTGAAGACTTGAACAGGCATGTCGAATATCACAAAACAAACGACTTCTTCATCAAAAGCAAAGGTCTGCATGATTATTTTGAAAGGCACGGCGGAAGCCTCATCCAAGCCACCGCAAATGCCCAACAGTCAATGCGGGAAAAGCAAGAAAGCGGCAGGGACTATACCTATTCGGAACTCGGAAGACTGATGGAACAATTAAACGACTTATAAATCGAAAGTTTATTCATTATTAACTCACTTGAATTATTAAACAAAACAGAAAGAAACACAACAGAAAGAAGAAAATAAAGAAGATATATTAACATTGCGTTTGCTATTTATTCGGCACTGCTCTGAAACCTGAGAAATTTCTATAAGCAACCCATTACGGATAAGTCAGTAAATGTCTGCGTTGTTGCGCGGGCGTGACTTATCAATGGTTGCGGGCAATCTCAGGGCCTCAGAGCGTGGATAATCACAAGTCCGCGCTCTTTTTGTGTCCTGAGACATCGGCGGTGGAGAACGCCACGAAGGCGGTTCGACCCTCCGGCCCGTAAGCTGCACAGATAGGCACACGCGCTAACCATACGCAGACTATGACAGATGCAACCACTGCCCCGCAAGCGAGGGGGCAGATTAAATCGCGCAAGCGGGTGGTGGACCACGGCGAGGTGTTCACCCATCCGCGTGAGGTGAACGCCATGCTCGACTTGGTGAAGCCTGAGACGGAGCGGATAGACAGCCGCTTTCTGGAACCCGCCTGCGGCGACGGGAATTTTTTGATTGAGATACTGCGGCGCAAGCTGGCGGTGTGCCGCCGGAGGGCGGAGGCCGGGCAGTATACGCAGTTGCAGTATGAGCAGAACGCGGTGCTGGCCGTGAGCAGCCTGTATGGCATCGAGCTGTTGGCGGACAATGTGGCGGCCTGCCGCGAGCGGCTGGCAAGTTTTTTTGCCGCGCAGTATGCCGAGTTGTATGGGCCGCGGTGCAAGGCGGAATGCACGGAAAGTGTGCAGTATCTGCTGGAGAAGAACATCATACATGGCGACGCGCTGAGCTACCGCCGCGTGGACAACCCGGAGCAATGGATTGTGGTGAGCGAGTGGAGCATGATTGGACAGGGGATGGTGAACCGCAGGGATTATGAGTTCAGCTACTTGGTGGGCGACAGCGCGGAGGCCGACCTGTTCAGCGACCTGCCTTGCGCGGTGTTTCCGCCCGTTTATTTCCTCAACCTAAACAGGCAGAGCTATGGCGAGGAATGACTACAACCCCGATGTGCTCAACTGCTTGGCCAATTTGAGCAGCGACGAGATTTTCACTCCGCCGCAGCTGGCGAACCGGATGTTGGACTTGTTGCCCCAGGAGCTGTTCACCAACCCCGCAACCCGTTTTTTGGACCCTTGCTGCAAAAGCGGGGTTTTCCTGCGGGAGATAGTGAAACGGTTGGACCGTGGGCTGCAGCCGGTGATTGCCGACCGGCGCGAACGCATCGAACATATCGTGCAGCAGCAGGTGTTCGGCATCGCCATCACAGAGCTGACGGCCCTGATGAGCCGCCGAAGTGTTTATTGCAGCAAGTATGCCGACAGCCCGTACAGCGTTCACCAGTTCGGCAAACGCGAGGGCAATATCCAGTACCAGCCGCTGCACCACACCTGGCAAGGGGGCAAGTGTGTGTATTGTGGGGCCAGCCAAGGGGTGTACGACCGTGGCGATGCCGCCGAACAGCACGCCTACCAGTTTATCCATACCAACAACCCAGAAAAGATATTCAACATGAAATTCGACGTAATCATCGGCAACCCACCGTACCAACTGAATGATGGTGGATTCGGGTCAAGTGCATCTCCTATCTATAATCTATTTGTGGAACAGGCAAAGAGGTTACAACCGAGATATTTGAGTATGATAATTCCATCCAGATGGTTTGCAGGAGGCAAAGGGCTTGACGACTTTAGAGAGAGCATGTTGAAAGACTCCAGAGTTCGAACAATAGTGGATTATTTTGACCCTAACGATTGTTTCCCCGGCGTTGACCTGTCGGGAGGGGTATGCTATTTCTTATGGTCAAGAGACAACCGAGGACCTTGTAGCGTCACAACAGTGTTGAACAAAACTACAACAACACTGGAAAGGCCTTTGATTGAAAAAGGTATGCCTACCTTTATACGATTCAATCAAGCTGTCAGCATCATACATAAGATAAAGAAAAAACAAGAAGATACTTTTGATTCAATAGTTAGTGCACGTAAACCTTTCGGCCTCACTACAAATATTCAAGGAAAGGCTGAAAAAGGGGAAGGCGACATATTGCTATATTCCAACAAGAATGCCGACATGGGCGGAACGGGCTATATTCCTCGAGAGAAGATAGAGGTTCACCGTGAATGGATAGATAAATACAAGGTCTACATATCAAGAGCCTATGGAGAAAGAGGTGCGTTTCCTTATATGGTGACGGGAAAGCCATTTATGGGTATTCCCAATAGCTGTTGCACTGAAACATATTTACTTGTCGGGCCATTCAAAAGCAAGATGGAAGCGGAAAATGTTATTACTTATATCAGAACAAGGCTTTTCAGATTCCTCGTTTTGCTTATGAAAAACACACAAGATGCACCAGCCAGAGTCTATCAGTTTGTGCCGATGCAGGACTTCAGCCATCCTTGGACGGACGAAATGCTGTATGAGAAATACGGATTGACAGAGGAGGAGATCGCCTTTATAGAGAGCATGGTGCGGCCCATGGATTAGAAACATATAAAATGCAACAAGATGAAGAAGATAAACACCCTGACGGACTTTATATCGGCTGAGGGATGCCTGAAGTCAGAGGATGAGGCAATCAAACAAGATGCACGAAGGGCGTTGGACGAGATGAAGAAGAACCGACCCAAAGAGTATGCCGATTATTACCGCCTCCTGCATCCTGTGAGCAGAAAGCCTTCGACACGGGATGAGTTGAAGAGCCACCTGATGGAGGCCGCATACCCGTTACCCTTGCAGTTTAATATTCCGTTTGGACTGACGGAGAAGGATGTCCTGAAAGCATTCGACCAACTGGACGATGCAGAGATATGGGACAGCCAAGGGAAAGCAGCCTCGCGGGCGGTGTTGCTGAAACGGGCCATACAGCATGCCGTGGACGACGGAATGTATGACGACCAATTGGTGCGCAGCAGACTTCTGACATCGTGTCACAACGCAGACAAGAAGTTCCAGTTCTCGGAAAAATAACCCGGCTTAAGGGAAGCCTACAAGGAGGCCGTCCGCACAGCCTCGATAAAGGAGCTGATGCGGGTGTTCCCCACGCAGTCGATGAAATACGACGCACTGCTCGACTTTATCGACCGCATAATAAACAGAATGACGAAAGGATAAACAACAGACAGAAAACACAGAGCGTTCTTTGAAATAATGGTGAAGGGAACAGATTGACTGCATCAAATGGCCACCCCGAATGGGGTGGGATTTCTGTAACACCGTACAAGCGACGCTTCGGCGTCGCGCAGTGCGGTGACGGGCTGCGGCTGATTGGACGCGCGTCCCGAAGGGACGCGACTACCTCAGCATACGCAATAAAAATGGCTGTCACACGTTACTACTCACATGAGTTACACATGCACATTGTACCATATTATTGTGCGTACCCGCAAAAGCATACCCGCTATTCCAGAATCCCATGAGCGAGAGCTTTACGCCTATATGTTGGGGATGGCCAACAATTACCAGTGCAAGGTGTACCGCATAGGGGGTATGCCTGACCATGTGCATCTCTTGGTGTCTCTGCCACCCACCATGGCCTTGGCGACTTTTGTCAAAGAACTAAAAGTATCGACAAGCAAATGGATGAAAACCAATCCCCATTTCCCTTTGTTCGAAGGCTGGTCACAGGAGTATGCTGGTTTTACATACAGCATACAGGATAAGGAGAAAATCATCAACTATATCAGAGGACAGAAAGAGCATCATAAAAGAGTGTCTTTCGCCGAGGAATATAGAAAGGTGATACTGGAGAGTGGTACTGGGATTGATGAGACGTACTTCATGAAAGACTGATATTGTCGCGTCCCTCTCGGGACGCACACTCCCCCTCCCTGCTCCCACGGCACTGCGCTTTCGCTTGTACCGTGTTATTAAAATCCCGTGCCTCTGGCACGGCTTCTTATTCCCCTTATGGGTTGGCAGGGAACGGATTTCTTTGAGACTCTTTTCT